>Ga0209700_100058_pt1 | contig 147889 bp, 54 predicted proteins | sample SiratroredBW_FD_187528 | JGI IMG/M metagenome (GOLD analysis project Ga0209700, IMG submission 187528) | Root nodule microbial communities of legume samples collected from California, USA - Siratro red BW (SPAdes) (version 2) | ecosystem: Host-associated > Plants > Roots > Nodule | place: USA... | reverse complement strand
AAAAAAAAAAAAAAAAACAGTTGCATGTTTTGTTTGTAAACACAATTATGTGGTTTTGTTTTTTCTACTTGCAACCTAACTAACTCCACTCCGTACAACTATAACACATGCTATTTCTCTCTCTCAGAATCCACCCATAATATAAAGATGCGATTTTTTTTTCAGTAGCTGGAAATGGAATGAAAGGTTCAATCTTGCAAAGTTCTAAGATTCCCAGAGGAAACTTTGTCCCCACTGTGCTTTTCTTCATTACTCCTTTTTCGGTTTTTGGTGTATTGCGGTTTGGATTTTGAGAAAAAAACCAAGAAAACCCAAAGGGGAAATCAGCGCCAAAAGGAAAAGCTTAAACAAAAACACGGGTCCCCCCTCCCTTCTGTCTTCCATCCCCAGAACCTTGGTTACTTCATTTTCTGACGTTTTTGTTGTTGTTTCCGAGAAGCCAAACACTTCCTTTTGGACCTCTACGTGAAAGTTCTGCCTTAAATAACAACCGAGGATTCTGGTTCTGCTTCTTCTTTGTTTGGTTATGGTGGTGCTTGGTTAGTGGATCTTTGTGTGTTTGTTTAGTTTCTCTCAGCTTCAGCAATGGAGGACTCGGCCAAGCTGCGTTTGGTGAGGTGCCCCAAGTGTCAGAATGTTCTTCCCGAGCTTGCCAATTACACTGTTTATCAATGTGGTGGTTGTGACACTGTTCTTCGAGGTACCCTTTCTTAAATTGAGCATGTGGTTTAGTTTGTTTGATTTAATGTGCTTTGGAGCTTTATCTTTTTGTATTAATTTGAGATTTTTTTAAAAAGGGGTTGGATATTCTGATTTCTTATTCTGTTTTTTTGTTTTCCTTTGTAGGAAAGCTTAAAAGTTCTGAAGGTGGTAGGTTGTGGGAAACGTCAGATGAGGGACAAGGTGGAGGAGATCATGGTAGATCAGAAAGTTTCTTGGGTAAAGGGGTAGTTGATTTGAGTGACAATTCAGATGTTGATATTAGGTCCAATGGTGGTTTCTCAAGGGAGGGTCAAAGGAGGGATTTGGGGAAACCAAATAAAGGACATGAGAAGTTTTTGGATGGTTCCAAGGATGGAGATGAGAAAGGAGTTTTGGAGAATGATTTTGTCACTAAGGACAAACGGGGTAAATCAATTGGAGGGGACCAATTCTATGGGAGAGTTTCTTCTAATTGGCCTTATGGGGAGAGAGGTGAGATGGAGGGGTTTAGGAGAAAGCCTCAAGCTGATATGGAGGGTGTCAGATTTCCCACTCATGGTTATCCTGATGAGGGATCTTCAAATAGCTATTCCAGTTTTTCTTACAATTATGGGGAACAGTGGAGGAATTTCAAGGACATGGATGGTATGAACAGGGTTCAGCATCTTGAGCAAGATAGAGCTGAAATTCTAAGGAAGCTGGATGAGTTAACCATCCAATTGAACAAGTCTTCTGAGGTGGTTAGTCCCACAGAAAAGGTTCTTTCTGATGGAAAAATGGTTCCTCCAGATCCTTATAAGGGCCCTGAAAATTGGTTTCCTGATGGATATGGATCATCATCAGCTATGAACAGGACCTCAAGACAATTCTTTGGCCCTAACAAACACATGTCAGGTCCCCCTCATTTCAATTATCATCACAATCCATATTCTTATGCAGCAGGTCCTGAAATGGCTATGCGCAGCTTTCACCCTTCCATGCATAATCCAAATTATGCTCCTGGATATGGCGATCCTTTTGTATCCCCAATGATGAGAGATTCACATCCTTTACCTCACCAGTTTCCAAGAAAACCAATGCATCACTACTTCCCTGGACGCTATGCTGATACTGGTCCAGATTCATATGATCCATATGCTATGCTTCACCCACCTTCTTGCTCTTGTCTTCGTTGCTACAACAACAAAAGAACAGAATCAGTGCCAGTGCCAGTGCCACCTGCAGCATTTGTTAACAGCAATTTCCCTACAAATGATCCTATGTTGTATGGTCACGAGATCCCAGGGGCAGTTGGTCCTTATGTTCATAATTCTAGAGCTGCCATTCCTGCTACTGGTTTACATGAAAGACAACTACATACACGATGGCCCAGAGACCACAATTCTGAGATGGGTGGCTTTGTTGGAAAACGTCCTCAAAAGGTAGTGCCTTTGAGTAGTACACGGCAATGCCTTCCTATAGCTGGTGGTTCTCCTTTCATCACATGTCATAATTGCTTTGAGTTACTACAACTGCCTAAAAAGACACTGGTCATGGTTAAGAATCGTAAGCAGAAGAAAATGCGATGTGGAGCTTGTTCTTCAGAAATAAAAGTTGCTGTCATCAATAAGAAGCTAGTAGTTTCTCCTCATTCTGAAATGGAGGAAACTACCACATCCACAAGGGTTGATGATGCCACTGGTGAGGCTGTGAATAGTCGTGTGAACTTCTCATCTGATGATTATTCTGGTTATGATTTTCACTCGGTTGATAGAGAATCTTCCATGCTGGCTGCGGACTCAACCTTAAAGTCTATGCAAAGTTTCCATTCTTCATCACCCAGTATTTCTGATGATGAAAACAGTCCAGAAATTATGACTGCACCAGGTGAAGCTACCAAGTCCATTCAGCAGCCATCTAAATCCTCTCTATCTCCTTCACCTGGTGGCTCATTCAATGACCATGCTGTAAATCGATTAGGGAAAGACAACCAAAGTGGTCGCTCAGATCAAGAGATGGAAAAAATAGAGAAGAATGCCCCGAGGCAAAATTCTGTGAAAGAGGTGGTGCTTGCAACTGAGATGGATGTCAATGATTATTCTAACACAGCGGTCTCCCAGGATTCTGGTGATGCAAGCAGAGAACATGATCATCATCCAAGGTCTACCAAAAGGGGTGATTCATTTTTAGCAAACATTATTAAGAAAGATAATGGGAAAAGTAATGTTACTGTAAATGGGCAGCCTATACCAGATCGTGTGATTAAAAAGGCTGAAAAGTTTGCTGGACCAATCCAGCCAGGAAATTACTGGTTAGTATGCTTTACAGTTAACTATGTTATGGCATATATGAAAAAAACTCTAATGAAGAGAAATGTATAAAGGATCAAAATTTAATTTTTTGAACAAACTGTAAAGACAGGGTTCAAAATCAGTCAAGCTTTTGAAAAGGGTTCTTTGCTTATACTTTTGCTTCCGCAGGTATGATTCTCAGGCTGGATTTTGGGGTGTGATGGGTGGACCATGTCTTGGGATAATTCTGGTATGTTATACTATTCTGGAACACTCCATTTTTCATATGGTTATACTCTAATGAGTATAAATGAATATGTTAGTTTCTCTTGCAGCCATTCATAGAAGAGTTCCAGCATCCCATGCCAGAAAAATGTGCTGGTGGAAATACTGGTGTTTTTGTGAATGGTAGGGAACTTCACCAGAAAGATTTAGATTTGCTTTGTCGTAGAGGACTCCCTCGCGATAGCAATAGGTCTTACGTAGTTGAAATTTCTGGGAGGGTTCGGGATGAAGACACAGGAGAAGAGCTGGACAGCCTTGGTAAACTTGCACCAACGTAAGTGCCAAGCTTATGATGATTTTGTTCCATTTTTCTAATGATAGATCAGCTCTTTTGTTATAATGTGCTTGTGTTTGTTAGAAAGCAAACAATGCAAATGAATTTGAATTTATCTGGGATGCGGGTGCATGATTGTGTAACAAGTAGCCACAAGTGTTTTTGGATTATTTTTGTTCTTCCAAAGTATATGCTTTGTTAAAGATTTTAAGTAGTAGTGTTTTTGGAGATTTCATATTGATTAGAAATAAGGTCAGTTTATAGTATATAAGTGAGTATTAACCTTATCTTACTAGTCAGTTTTATAAAATTGAATTAAGTTTAAATTCATTTTTAATTTGACACTAGAGTCATTTAGAGCTATTCTAGCAAAGTTTGATGAGAGTATCGTGCCATCGCTATCAAATTGGTATCAAATTGTTACTCTTAGGCCTTCAATAAATGTGGTCCTTGCATTTCTTGCATCACTTTTATTCTTCTCATTACATAATTTATTAATGTATATCTTTAAGAACCAGCAGTTAGAATAGTTGCTAATCCTCTTGTGTTGACAACTTGACAGAGTGGAGAAAGAAAGGCGAGGATTTGGCATGAAAGTACCAAGAGCAGCTGCATAACATAAGTCTAGAAATAAAACTTCTGCTGAGATATGAGAAGATCTTTGTTCCACCCTTCAACAGATTTGGAAACATTGTTTCGGATCATATCATTGGAAAATTTTGAAATCTTTTCATTATTTTTTACTAGAATTTTATGATATGTAAAATTGTTATTCTTGTACTAAAATTTTGTCATTCTTATGTGGTTTACCAAAACAAAGAGCATAAAAAATTGTGTTCGCAATCTTGTTTGTGGTCCAGAATCTGATGTGGAAAACGATGTAATATATTTCTTGATAAATTGGCTCGTAGTCAAACATTTTTTTACAACAATAGTACTTGTACTTTTGTTTTGACAAAATAGTATGTGTGTTTTAATCAGCCGCAATAACAAGTAAAAACAAATTGACATTTCTAGATTTTATCACAACGAACATTTTTTAAGAAAAACTTTTGGAGCATGAAAGTGCGTTTTTAAGATTTTAAGCAGCATAAATTTAGTTCATTATAACTTAATTTTTTATGTAAAACTAATTAACTTAATTATAACATAAAAAGTATTCTAGGAAACATAAAAAATTAAGTATAACAAGACATGACAAACAGAAAATAACTTAAAGCTGAAAATTGACTTTATTTTTCAAATTTAAAATTTTGGAAATTAATTTGATTTTTTTTTAAATTTTAACAATTTAAAAATATTAAATGGGGCTATACTAATAAAACTCACATGTATAAACAACAAACACTGTAATTCTTTTAGCTAAGCATATTTTAACTTCATCAAATTCTTTAGCTCCCACAAATATCATAACACATAGCTAGTTATAACCACGTGTTACTGTTTGGAAAAATCTTAGTTAAATGTAAGAGATGTTCTTCCAAAAGCAACAATCTTAATACTTGTAGATGTGTTGGGATGTGAAAATTTATAAAGGTTAAGAAAATTTAAATACATTAAATTTATTTTTATTTTAAATCATTTAATTTTTCAAATGTTTGGTAGACATAACAATTTAAATTTATTAAATTCTAATTTTTAAAATAAAATATTTCAACTACCACCAAATACAAAAATTATTATTTGAATCTTATAACTATTGACCAAATATAATTATTACAAACTTAAAAAAAAATCCACTGATATTTCGATAAATACGAACTAAGAAATAGTTTCAGTCTACGGTAGTGGATAAATAATTCTAATAATGTTATTTATAAAATAATTCATACCCATGTTAATTAAAAAAAATCAAAGTTTCATTGATGTTGAAATCCTAATTGTCATCTTTCAAAAAATAATCCTGACTTATATTCTGATTGACATTGGTTTAAACTCAACTAACATTTGTTGATGTTAACTTCAAAAATTGTGTTTGACATTAATTAAAAATACTATGAAAGTTGATAAAGAAAGATTTAACTAAGGTCACACGAAAAGTAATATTGATTTATATGAATAAAAGATAATAATAGCTTACATCAACTGAAAAATAATCACAATTAATTTTAATTTGAAAAATAATTATGTTAAGTTCCTCAATCTTATCTGAGTTGATGATGTATTGATCGATGTTATAACTGAAAATGTCCTAATCAAAGTATACTTAAAAAAACTCTTGAATTTAAGAAACAAAAGAATAAGAACAACTTTAAATTCTTACTCTCTAGGTTAAAATTTAAACTTATCTAATATCAAAGTAATTAAATTATTCTCTTAAATTCCTAAATTTTAAAATTTTTATTCAAAGAATATATTTTTATTTGTGATAAAGCATTTCAATTTTTTTTATATAAATGTCCATATCAAAATTTTCCATCAAGCACAATATTAAGTTTTGGAACATGTGTTTTTTCCATTAAACCTCAAACCACCATACATCCAAACACCCTACAAGTAGATGTAATCAAAGCCACACTGAACTTATGCATGTGCATTTCTTTTTTTCCCTTCAATCAGTTAATTATTATTCATGGACACACTTGATGCTTGTGGTCCCGTAAGCCACAAGCTATTGTTCCATTTTTTATTTTTTTTTTGTAGAGTAAGAAAATTTGTATTAAAAAATGATGGTGTATTAATTTTATAACTTTATCACACCATAATTTAAGGGTAACACGGTTTGAAAATTTAACACCTTTTAATAGGAATGGATTAACAAAATGAAATTATAATTTTAATGAACAATAGCATAAATAAAATAGAAATAACAGCAAACAAAACTGGGTTGGTGCTTCCTGTAGGGTCAGGAGTTGAGTGGTGCAGAGTGGAAATTTCTGAGACTTCTCATTTGTCCAACAAATGATTGGGGAATGAAGGTACACTACAAAAGCACTAGACAAGTTTGTCACTGGTTTTGGAGGGCCTAGCACTTGCCCCTTTAGAGAGAATAATTAGCCCACAAGGCACACACCAAATAAGCATTGGACACACCATGTTATGGCTTGGTGTATTTCATCACTATGGAGGCCTAATGCTTTGGAGGTGGATTCCTCATCCAGCTTCTACTAACTCATAACCCCTCTTGAAAACTAAAATGCACATGCATGGTAAATATTATTGGATTTGACTTACATAATGAGCAATGCATTTAGAGGGTATAATTACATATTTTAGTTTCTAAAGTGAATTACTCTCTTTAACAAAGTTTAGATCTCAGTTTTCAAACTTTCCAATATCCTTAATTGAGTTAAACTCAGAGCCTTCTAGACTGATTAGTATGCTTATGTAACATGATGACAGGGTGAGACATCCCCATCATAGTATTAACCACTTAAGTCTTTATATATTCAGACACACAAAAAGCATATACACTTTCATCCAAAAACTGGGCTTGCAAGAGTTGGTATTCAGTATACTGAATTATTCTACAAGTTATCATGAATATAGTTTAGCAAAATCACCATTTTTTTATGATATGGTTAGGACTTAGGAGGAGTGCTAATGAGGTACTCACTGTATGAATTAATAACTATGAAATGGGGTACTCACTGAATAAAGAAGTTGGTGTTAGTTGTTCTTCACATTTTATTTGATTAGTATCTTCTTACTAATATTTCATTCATTAAATAAAAGTATAAAATACCTTATCTTCTAATCTAAGATTTTTTTTTGGAATACTAAAAAGGTTAAAATATGACCTTATGTTTGTTTCTATAAGTTATAAAAGAAAACGAAAGGGATCTGTGAACTAGCTTCAATCTTGAAGGGTTTACTTTGTTTATGCATTGCAGGACAGATCAGGAGAAAATAAATGTGGACTGAGATAGGATCCTTGTGAAGGGCCATGAAATCTCTATTATCCTCTCAATTACAAGATAAGGCAAAGGGACATTTGGTCCCCACAAAGGGACTCAACTAAATGCAGGCCATTAATGTTCATCATATCATACCAAACTCTTCAAATGCTAACACCAAAAACTTCATTATGTAAGCTTGGAGTTTGACACCTTCAACTTTTTATACTGTTTGTGGTAATTTTCAGTTTTGTTAGGGTTGTCCTAACAAAAGTGTCTGCTGTTTAAGGAATTTTGAGCACAAGGGTATGTAGTTGTGGCCTCATGCAGTTGCCAAATTTCTATCATACACCAAAACTTTTATGAACACTAAGGTGTACTATGAACAGTCCTGATTGATTGGAACCAGCTGTTGAGGAGTGTATTTTGATAACTTTTTTTTTATTGGTAAAAGTCAAATGAATATTAAAATTGTTTGTTCAATTCAAAAGATCAAAATAAACTGAACAACTACTATTTTAATTGATTATTTTGAACATATACATCGGTCTTAAATAAATAGGCAAAATACAACTGTCCCTTGTTTATTATGACATTCATTAAAAGTAGGTAACCGTTCCTTATCATATTGTTTAAACCAGATTAAAGGATTCATTAAATGGACATTTCTTAAAGTAAATCATTAAAGAGAAAAAAGTAATTCTATGTCATTAGCACCGACACCTAAATAATCCCAAAATATTTAAGAATCTGTGTCCACAATTTATAGCCACAAAAAAGGCAAAATTACTATACAAGAAGTTTCCATACACAGATCTCTGAAACTTGAAAAGTTATATCATAATAAAGTTGGTGGTTTGATCAATAATATATATAAACAAAAGGGATTAATTTAACCAAATCTCTTGTTTTAGAGGTTACAAAACTGTTTTGAAACATGTGATGCATTTTGAATTGTCATGTTGAAAATGTTATATGAACTGTGATAATTATTGTAACAATATTTTAAGTCTTAAGATGTATCTTTAACTTAGTGAATTTCATGAATACAACTCAATGTTATTTTCAGAAACAAAAAGTGAATGATATGCAGAGTCAGTGACTTTGATGTTACTCAACTAAAGACATGCAGCGTGTTTCATCCAAAGAAATAAAAGTAAAGTTGGTAGCCTGCAACATCACACTACTGTCACCTTTCCATTATTCTGTGCATGAGAGAGAGTTACATTTGGCAAATAAATCATAGTTACAAAATATGTGAATGAATTTTAACCTACCAAAAGTACAAAGCAAAATTCACTGAATCATATAAGGTAAAAATCTTTGAACATCACACGTGCAGATGGATAAAAAGATGAGCATTCTGTTAGACAGTGAGACCAAATGACACACATTCTTCTCTATCAAATGAACGTGTTTCTCATCGTGAAAAGTTTTTATCTTTTTTATATATATGTTTTTGAAATGATATTATCTATTTGGGTTTTGTTTTCACCATTTATGGCTGCCACATGGTACATGTTAAGTAATGTGTTTTTTTGCATCAACAAACATTATTATCCCAACAAAGAGTGTGCAGAAAACAGGTTCAGTTATTCAGTATATTAACTAGCTTCCATTTCCTATAATAATTACTCAGCAGCACCGTTTCACGAGAAAGTAGAAGCAGAGTTGCTTGTGGTTGTGGTTTCATCTTTGCATCTGATAGAAGATGGTGAAGAGAGTGAGGTCTGATTCGGGACCATTGTCCCTGCAAAAGCACAACCATGTGTGTGTCAAGTTAGGAGTCTCCATTTTCTTGGTGGGTCTCGTTGTTCGCCTTCTCTTCTGGGATTCCTTCAGTTTCTCATCAGTGGTGAAGTCTCCTCAAATAGAAGATGCAAAAGCAGAGTCCCCTGTTTTGTCTTCCTCTGATCTTAAGGGTTCTGATTCTGATGACTTTTTGGAAAGTAATCAGAACCAGACTCAAATCTCTAAGAATGGTAAGAAAATTTTACTTCTTTTGTGGTGATTAAATTGTTTTCTTTATGTGCCAAGCATGAGTTTCAAACCTGAAAAGAATGAAAACAACCTCTCATTTCAGTTTGGACTATTTAGATCTTTGTCTTTCCATGTTTTTTGTTTCATTTGGTGGGGTGTCATGGAATGTACCATCCACCCTCCAAGGTATTTTTGTTTGTGCATTTTGGGAAGTGATGGTCTCTTCATCAAAGTCTCCAAATGAGTGTTCCTACTTTCCTTCTTGGCCACAATGTCAGGATTTTTTAGTTTCCTTCACCACAATGGTGGGATTCTTTGATCAAAATTGTAGCAGCATATCACAATTTATATTTGTCAACTATTTTCTGCAATATCAAAGATTAGGACAAAATTGCAATTGTAATGGCAACAACAGTTAAAATCTTGGTTCTTTGTTACTTAACTGTGATTGGAACAAGATGGGGATTTGAGTTAAATGAAAAGTTGTTCTAACACCAAATTGTATAAAACAACTAGTTCTTTTTCTTAACTAAATTTTAGAGCAAATTGAGTAATCTGAAGTGCTTATGTTGTTAGCTTGTAATGCCAATGGTAATGGGCACTGTAAATGTGTAGTTGCAGAAAAATGTGATCTTTTTGTGGGAGAATGGGTGCCAGACCAATCTGGACCAGTGTACACTAATGAGAGCTGCCGTGTGATTGAGCCTCATCAAAATTGTATGAAGAATGGACGTCCTGATTCAGGTTACCTTCACTGGAGGTGGAGTCCAAGAAACTGTGAATTGCCCAGGTTCAATCCCAAGAAGTTTCTTAAGTTCATGAGACATAAATCATTGTCTTTCATTGGTGATTCCATCTCCCGTAACCAAGTTCAGTCCCTACTTTGCATTCTCTCAAAGGTATTGTGAATTTTAAGATCAGTTAACCAGTTTGCAAATTTGATATCATTAGTCTTTTTGCTTGAAAGATTTCCCCCCCTTGAATCTTGATAGTATTCAGTATGTGTACATTATTTGTGCTTTAGTTCACTTTCTCTTGTCAAATTTTAAGAAATTAGGGTCCATTTGCTAGGAAAGAAAGAGATTGGTGGGAAATGATGTGAATGGAAATAGGAAAAATAATGGAAGTTAAAAATAGAATAAAAACAAAAGCATTTGATTTAAGAAAAATATCAAAGCAAAAATGAAATAAATACTTAGAAATAATTAATGGACCACACAATTTTTTGTTTCTCTTTTCTCTCATTTTTTTTCTGTGCTAGTCAAACTCATTTTTTATTTCCCACCTTTTTTCATGCTTTTTTCTTTATTGAGATTTAGAAAACGCCAACATCCCAATAATTCAAAATGAAGCCATGTGATTTTTATTTTTTTTTATATTAACTAAGTAGTTATGTAGTTGCACCTTCATTGTTTATTAAATGTCATGGTCAAAATCAGGCCATGTGATTCCGTGATTTTAACTAAGTAGTTCTGTATTATAGATTGTCTTGTCCATCGATCATGAATCATGGTCAACATCAATACACTACTTGTTTTGGCTTACTGATTTACAAGCACTAAGGTTCAACAGCTTTCACTGCATGTCATTTTATACACAATCCTTTTCATTGTGAAAAAAATTGTCGCTTCCATTTGTGGATGACAACTGTTGCTTATATTATACGATTGGTCCAAAGCCTTCACGATTCAAGAAGTATATGGTTCCTTTTCCCAAGCAGCTTTACCTACCCTTGATAGGGAAACATGTCTACGTACATCGTATACCAAACCTTCAAGAATAGTTTTGAATAATTAGTGTGAAAATGTTGAGATTTTGCTTTCCATGATTATAACACTTACTACGTTTAGTAGGTAGAAAAAGCTGTATCCATCACTAAAGTAGCTATTGCATTGGATATTTCTCAGTTTGTGTTTCCAGAACTCATCATAGCTCTTGTTCTTAGTTTTGTACCAGGAACATTTTTCTTCTTCTAATGTTTAGGGGGCAGGGACTTCGTTGATGTGAATACTTTGTCTAACTCAATTTTGCTATTTCAATTGCATCTTTCACACTTTGGTATGCATTGTATTCATTACTGCCATTAGCTTTGTGCCATCGTGTAGTGTCTGCTCATTTGGTGCTACAAATTGAGTTATTAGTTGAAATTCTGATTATGTTATTCTGCAGGTGGAACCAGCTGTTGAGATCTACCATGACAAAGAATATAGATCAAAGATATGGAAATTTCGCTCTCATAACTTCACACTCTCAGTAATCTGGACCCCTTTCCTTGTTAAAGCAGCTATATTTGAGGACATGAATGGAGTCACCTCATCAGAGATACAACTTTATCTTGACACTCTAGACCAGTGGACCAAGCAATATAAAAACTTTGACTATGTTGTCATTGGTGGTGGAAAGTGGTTTCTCAAGACTGCAATATACCATGAAAACAGCACAGTCACTGGCTGCCACTACTGCCCTGGGAAGAACTTAACAGAGCTAGGATTTGACTATGCATACCGCAAAGTACTACAAGAAGTTTTCAAGTTCTTCACAAACTCTAAGCACAAGGCCACTGTTCTCTTCAGAACCACCACACCTGACCACTTTGAGAATGGGGAGTGGTTTAGTGGAGGGTACTGCAACAGAACTGTACCCTTCAAAGAGGGTCAGATACATATGATAGATGTGGATTCCATCATGAGAGGTATTGAACTTGAAGAGTTTGAGAAGGCTGCTTCCCTAGGATCTCAAAGGGTGAACTTGAAACTTTTGGACACAACTCTCCTTTCATTGCTGAGACCAGATGGACATCCTGGACCTTACAGGAAGTTCCAGCCATTTGCAAAAGACAAGAATGCTAAAGTTCAGAATGATTGTCTACATTGGTGTTTGCCAGGACCAATTGACTCATGGAATGACATAATAATGCAAATGCTAATCAATGCCTAATAAACAACAAGCTATCACCGGATCATCAAGGTTTGAAGCTGGTTACATATGATCATTTTAAATTCAGGATTCTTTGTTGCGTGGTAGTTTCTTAATACCTTTAGCAGTTTGCAAAAGGCAGTTTTATACACAAAGGCATTAGGTTAAACTCTGCTCTGTACATGAGACTGTATAGCTTAATAAAAGCTAGCAAGACACAAATGTAAACCGTAGCACTCAATATAAACTCATCTTATGTCCTTTTTCATATAATTTTTGTGAGGAATATATACCTATTTTCTTTCATACTTGGACGTAGAAATAAAGTCTCAGGATTGAGTAATGCTGAATCTGCTGTGCTAGTAAGCAGCAGAGACCAGTCCAAATTTCACTTTCATGTATTAAGATTTTTAAAGCCCTTGATACGTTTCATATATGTGTAAACAAAACATGAAATGACATTTTTGTTTAAGGCGTCAATAAAGCATCCATACTTGTTGCCTTGCCATATTGCAACCAATTTTGAAATAAAACAATAGCAAGACCAGTGGCAGATTACTGTCACCCTATGATGTCCAGATACTATGTGTATAGGATATGATTAAGATAAGATTCAATATAACAATAAAACTATTCTACCAATATATACGATAGTGTGCATGTAAAGACATATGTCTAAATGTGTATAAAAAATTATAAAACATGATAAAAATACAGTAACCATTTTACAAATCCAAATAAAGGGCATATCTTTTAGACATGCTACTTCAAACAAAATAATTACAAAACATTTTTATTGTCTACAAATAAAAATAGTACCAATGCCATTTTTTTGAAATGGTCCAATTAGAAACAATTTCAATATTCTGGTTCATTAAAGAGCAACGTTTCTACGTTTTTATATTATATACGTTTCTATTCTCGTACGTAGATATATTAGATTCTCAAAACAGTTTCAAGTATTTCACAAAGGCATATAGATGAAGTATACAAGAAAATCAGTTTCAGATTCGAATTGATAAGGATAACGGAAGCAAAAAATATCATGCTCCACAGCTGCTACCCTAAATGACAAATATCCAAAAGCTGTGGAATTTCTAATTTACAAGAAGCCAACTTATTCATGAAGCTAAGTATGTCACATATGCCATACATACACAAACATCAATCTTACACTAAATTTTATAAGCCATAACTGTGCGGTATAAGAGTCAGTCAACACAAGCATTAACCAGAGAAAGAAGTGACTTTTGCCATAATAATCCAAAAATGCAACGATATCAGTAAATTGATAGAGATAAAATAAAGAAATGGAAGATTAGAAACCACATTAAAACATTTGAAATGACATTGTACAGAAGAGATAAGTAAGGATCTCTGAAATATGAACCACTTTGCTAGAACTTTGGAAAGTTAGTTCTAAAATAAGGGTCCAAGCTCCAGAGTCCAAACTTCATTCAGAATGTAGTCTTATTAACTAGAGAGAGCATCTTTTGCAAAACAGTATACAGAGCTCATTTATCAGGGTTTAGCTGACATCAAAACACAAACTTCTGTTATCTCTTTTCTTCTACTTGGTAGCAGGTTGATTTTCATACTTTCTCTCATCTGGTTTGAGGAAAGGATCCTGTATACAATAAAGTTAGTAAATTAAAATCACCTAAATATATTTCAATCTTTAAAACAACAAGAAAAATGCAACAGATGAAGGTCTCAGATATATAACTCAACATCTACACATAGGAGAAACAAGATATTGAGAAAGGAGTTCTTATAAATTATTTTTCCTTAGGATTTGGTTTTGATAGAATTCGATAATCTAGGTTGTTTGATCTAAGCAACCTCATCCAGTAGGATACGATTTGGCTGTTACTATAAATTGGACGGTCCCTTCTTCAGCCAACAAAGTGAAATAAGACATTTTTTTTGTGTAAAACTTCTGTCTTCTTCATTTTAACTGATATAATTCGCAAAATACTACACATTATTGACTCACATACACCAAGATAACACGCTCACCAATGAGCAAACATGCTATACCTAAGGAAGGGGAAGAACTCCCCAAAGTTTGTACAACAAAAATCAACTCCCTTGTCTTCCTATGTTATGACGCCTAAAAATCCATTTCAAAACAATAAAGCTATATTGAATGATACTTCGGCCAATTGATCACCTCACTAAAACTTTAAATCAATCAATAAGAAACAGGGGACACAGCACAAACCCCATTATGAAGCTCAATAACCGGCTTTTGCTTTTAATTTTCTTTGGAGAAATCCCCAATCTTCAGGATCAGGAGCAAACAAATAAACTACCATAATCCAATGGGTGGAGGCAACTAGAATTTAAAAAAAGACACGAATTTCATTTCCATTCAAAAATAAAAACGAATTAAATGAACATAATTAATTAATATCGAAGACTAGAGATTAGCGAGGTCAGAGAAACAAATCTCGAACGTTTGCAAGAATTTCATTAAATTACTGGAAACCCAGTTCAAAAATCAGCACCCGAATCCACAAAAATCAATCAAAGTGGACCCTTTGAAACGAATCTAGAAAGGGCGAATTAAGTGCAGAGAAGGGATGATGAGATTTGGAGATAGGAAGAAAGGAACTTACATTCTTGACGAAGATGAAGTTTGCGGCGGCAATGGTGGCGACTACGCCGCCGAGGATGGTGACCGGACCGGTAAGGAGACTCCACTTCCGATAGATCATCTTCTTCCTCAAATTCTCGCTCTTTCAGATTCCTCTTCTCGCGAATGAAACGAAATCAGCAATATTGGCCTACCTATGTAGCCCCAAATATAACAGGATTTTTCTTCCTGCACCCCAGAACTTCTAACTGCACCCCATAATTTTAAAATTTGACATTTTACATTTTATAAAAGCAACTTCCAGATTATTTATTTTTGAAATTTTTTCAAAACAAATTTTCTAGAATTTCTGAAACATAATATTTTTTGGGATAGGATTTTTAGAACATAATTACTGAAAAACACTTTTTAAAACACATGAAAGAATGAACTTTTATTTAGAATAAGTTCTTTCTATCAGAATAATATGATACAGTGAAGATGATACTTTGTCTTAAAAATCCAATATAAGACCTTGTTACTTGAAATTCTACATGATTTTAACTTGAAATCCAATATATCATGCAATTTATTCTCAACCCTAATTTGAATATATTCTTTGTCTCTTCTTGTTGAGGTTAAAGTTGTACTTAGATATTTTTTAGAAGCATAGGAAGATCTAATAACAATACCACCACTTGATGATTACTTTCTTTTACTAGTTATCTCCTTGTATAAGTTATTGGTTCTTCAAGACCTGAAGCTCCCCCCTCGCATTATCATTATCATCATCTACTTGCTTCACTAACCATTCATTACACTCATCAATGTCATTCAGTACAATAGGGTCTATTTCATTCCTAATATTGTATCTTTGAGCAAGTTGTTAGTTATATTTTATGTAAACCAAATCGTGCAACCTTTTGTTCTCCAACCTATTCTTTTTTTTTTTTTTGAAAGAATCTACATTGTGACTAAGCAAATGTGAATTAATTTCTTTCTATATTATATAGAAAAAGATAATAATAAAATGAGTCATGTTATCAACAATCATTATTACTTGCTCATATATGTTTCAATTACGCTCACATTCTAATGGACTAGATGTCAAACTTAGAATCTTGATTGCTAACTTTTGTAAGTTGGGGGCTTTGTGCCCATAATTCTTCGCTATACAAAATGTAAAGAAAGTAACTTAGAATGTAACCATTATATGATATAAATTATATCTTAACGTAATTTAGAAAGTCTTTAAGTGTCTCACCTACGATCGTGGTCTTTTTTGATTCTTTGGCAAAGTCATCACTAAAGAGTCCACATTCACTTTTATAAAGAGGCAACTTAGCTAAAAAATTTTGTGGCTCATCTTTACTTGACACCAATTTCTTGATGCAAGCATACGACCCATTTGTAACTTGTAAATCATATTCCATTTCCAGATTGGAATAATAGAACTCTGGGTTCAAAAAAGTGGCCAACACTATACAAGGAGCAATGAAGTTGACATGTCCATCTATTATCAATGATTATAAATACATCTTTGTAATTACTTTTACTATTATTGAATAACTTCATTATTATTTTCTTCTTGGCTTTTTCCATTGCTTTATATATATAGCCCATTACTGTTTTTCTTTCCCCATCCATCAAACAAATGAACATGAGGGCCATGACCTTGAGAGTAAATACCACATGATTCCAAAATGAAGGCATAAGAACAATTTTTGTAGCTTTCTTCCCCTTAGCTTCCTTAGACAACTTGTTTTTGCTCCATTTATCTGAAGTGAACATCTTTGTCCAATTTTCCTTCTCTTGGTGCAACTTTTGTGATGATAAATAAGAGGTAGCAAACCTTTTTAACTGCCCGTCTTACCAATTTTATCTTATTTTTAAATTGCCGTAACAAACTCAAGGAACTAGAATAACTATATATAAAGCTAACAAGACTGACTCCTCTTTAAATTGGTTTCTTTATTAAAAGAAGCTTTGGAATGTCTTCAAGCATCAAATCTATACAATGAGTAGGTACACCAGTTTTAATAACACTGATAAATGATAATCCTTAAAGAGATTTTAATCCCTATAGAAAATATAAGAAAACGCTAAAGTCATTTTTAACTTTATAACTAAATCAGGAAACTCAAAAATTATTTATAACTTTATAACCAACAAATCCAAAAATCCTTTATAACTTTATAATAGTTACTATTATAGATTACGAGGGAAGCATTGTGATAAAAGATTATATACATATAAATATTTTCTAAACTAAATTTAAAACTCTACACACAAAACTTCAAACTTAATAACTGTCTAAACAAAAAAAAAATAGATTTTCTTTTCAATTGTAAATGTTAATATTTATTCTACAATCTCAACCTTATTACTTTTATGGTGTAGGTTTACATTTTAGTTTGTCAGTATACTTGACCGTCTTCTTTTAAATTAAAAATTAAAATTAAAATAATTTACAAATTTTAATTTTTGTTATTATATCATTTAAAAATAAAAATATGTAGAAATATCGTAATTTAAATTTAAATAATAAACACTTACAAATTAAGTTTCAATTATTTATTATAATATATTAATTTATCTAATTAAAAATAATAATAAATTAACTGAAAAATTAAATATATTTATATAATTAAGTGTTATTTTAATATTGCATATATATATATATATATATATATATATATATATTTATTTATTATAATTAAAAAATAAAAAAGTAATTATAAAAAAGCTCACAAATTCACAACCTACCACCCTATTTTATAGTGTAGTACCTTACCCCGTTCACTTTTACAATTAAATACTTGTCTCATATTCATCTTCAAATAATTAAATATTTATTTTAAGTGTTACATACATATTTTTGCAGGTGTCATGTGACTTTAACTCTTTGTGGAAGAGATGGTGGCGAAGTAGCAGATGAAGACAACTCCTAATCTTACCAAAAATAAAGTACCATAGGAAGACAACTCCTAATTTGCTTGCATTTCCACTTTGTTTTCTAATACTCAATAACAATCTCCATTACTTTGGTTTTGAAAATAACTTTTTAAATAATCATTAATTTTTTCTTGAAAATTAATTGAGATATAATCATTTTTATTAGAATTCTTTTAGTTTATAAAAGTTTCTACATAGAATTTTGTATCAAAAATATAAAAGTAAAATTCACATTTTTATAAATTAAAATTAATTTATATATAAACTTTTTTAGGGAAACTCTTTTCAAAGTTTGTATTCTTAACTGGATAAATTAATCTTTACTTATGAAAAGATAAATTTTATTTTAGTTTTAGTACTTTTATCTCTTCAAAAAGAATTTGTAATCACAACATATAAACGTGTATATATTGTTGGAATCTGTTCCAATTTTTTAAAAAGATACCTGAATTAATGATTTAAGATCTTTCCTAAGAATGATTATTTTACAAAATTTTGGAAATATTTATTCAAAATTGAGATAAAATATAAATTTCATATTTAGCAGGTTACAAAGAAAAAAAATATAAATGCCATGTTTAATGTATTCAATTTATAATTCTAACATTACCAAAACCTTTTTATAAATAACCATACATACATATATATATATATATATATAAATTTATGTTAATAATTTCTACAGGTTAGATACAAGATTAAACGTAAGATATAAGGAGAATATTTAAAAGTAAAATACAGTCTTTAGTGTATTTTTCATACTCGCTTATGTAGACCCATCATCCAATTTCTCACATCTTAGCCACAATTATTGAGTGAACATTTGATGTAAAATATTTATATCAGCGTGTCTTAGCATACCTATACATTTTCCTAACAAACCTCTTATTCAAATATTTACACGAGTGAGTAACCATAAGTTATGATATTTTAGGCTAACTACCGATAATCTTACATGAGAGTGTAAGTTGAGGATGAAAATACTTTTTTAATTGCAAATGCTGACTTGGTTAAAGAATTGATTTTTTTTATTGAAATTTAGGGATGTTTAACATGAAATAAAAATAAATTTAAGTTATTTTGCGGATACGGTTGTGATTGATTGTTAGTTTGGAGCGGTGATGTTTTGGAGACAAGTTTCAGAGGTGGTATTTTGGAGTGGTGGTGCGTTTTAATTTGTGATGAGGTGAGATGGTTTGTGGGCGATTTTCTTTTTGAATAGCAGCAAGGTCTTAATTTTTTCTTGGTTATTATCCGTTTGCAGTAAGGAGTTCCCTTGCTTGTTCTTCGTTTTCTTAATTATTTGGGGTATGAACATATCTTAGTCTCTATATGGTGAAAAGGGTAAATGTTTAATTCTTAAGGTTTACTGTTGTTGTAGGTGGAAAGGATAAAGATCTGGTGTATAAAATAGGAAAATACAATTTTACCCTCTATTATGTAATGAAGGCCTATCACGATTGTCAAAGAGCCTACTCTTTGTGAGGGTGTCAAACCATTTTTTTCCTACTTCTATGGTATCAGACATACCCTTTCGAAAAAGAAAATGTTGGTTTGACAGCCGCATTTTTATTACAACCCTGTACCAACCGTGAGATGGCACCAGTTGATGACGTAGCTGAGAGTAGAAATGATATTTTGTCACTGAATTAAAATATTCGAATGACACAACTTTGCTTGGATGTGTTTGAAAGGCGAAGTGTTTGAGTGCAAGGAGTGAGCGAAAAAGAGAAGTTCAGAGATGAGAGAAACGGAAATAGAGGAAGTTTACTACCAATGAGAAGTCATACCACACAAAGATAGAGGCAATACGCAGATAGAAACCAAAACTGCAGAAGGAGATAGAGTCGTAAAGACGGAGTCGTAGAGAAAAACTCCACTTACAAAAAGAATAAGAGTCGCATGAGAAATGACACTTGCAAAAGATAAAGGAGTCACAACGACCAGAAATAACATACTTTACTTTAAATAAACATACAATTTTCAACTCTATACATTTAATTTCAAATTTTCTAAACATTACCATATTGGACTAAAGTAAATAAAAATACAAATTTTTTCACCTCACTGTCTTGTAAGGTTGTCATTCATTTAAATATAATGACATGTAACGATATCAACATTCGAAAAACTTATTATGTAAATATTTAGATAAATTCAAAATGCAAATATTTACATTAGTGATCATCCCATATCTTTGTGAATTAGTCACACCCTCTTCGGGTAACTCCCCGCAAATATTTATATAAACCTTTTATAATATGTGGTCTTCGTCACGTCTATATGTGAGAAAATGCTGGATGAAGACAAATTCTTCTGAATAAATCTTTTACACAAATATCTATATAAGCAAAAGATATCAGATTTTTATAATTTCAATCATACTTTCATGCAAACAAATCTCTAATGCGAACTTAACCCAAAGTTCAACATTAAACTTAAATATATTATATCAATACCATAGTATCTCAAATTTCTAACTTCAAATCATTCACAAAGTTAATATTAATTTTGAAAAACTGTTATTCATTTAATTTAACCCTCACATTTTTCTCAAAATAACAGTTAAATACCTTGGATTTTACTTTTAAAGTCCCTTTCAATTCATTTCTAGCATGTAAGCTTTTGAAAGACCCGTGCTTCTGTTGAAGTCTATTAGAATAAAGATTTGTGGTACCCCATAAAATATGAGTTTTTGTGAGATATATGCCATTCAAATTATACAACTAATCAATTACAAAAGTTGAATATAATCTTTTTAATAATTTCATTATCCTGGTAAGCTGATTTTAAATCGACTAAAATACAAACAGTTCAAGAAAGAAGAGGTTATCTTCTATTGTGGAATTTTCCACTAATGAACCATCATATCCTAAATTAAAATGTGCATAATCCAGTTTGATACCAAGATAACAGATATTTGGTCTATTTATTTCAATCCTAGTCACATTTCTCAGAGAAAGAGACAAAAATCATGTACAGAAAAAGATTATGTCCAGATGCATACAACTTCCATTTATCCTAATGTAGTTGCTTCCTTCTGAGGAAATATGATTCCCTTTAGCTTTTTGGAGTTATATTGTGACTTGATGAATGATGGTTGTGGTCCCAATCCTCATGAAGGAACAATATGCAGCTGTTTTTCCCAGAGGACGCTTAATCTAGGAAGTTCAAATAATCTGTCCATAACTAAGTCTGTCTTTTCTTAGGTGAAATTGTTCATTGGTCACATTATAAGTTTAAAATAGTTGTTCCATATATGCTTTCCTTGTGAAAAATGCTGATCATAATTTTAGAGAGCAAAAGTGTGAAGTTAAAATTCATTTAGTTTACAATTTTGCTGTATTAGGCAGAAGAAGATACTTGATTATGCTACAGAAACCACAAAAAACTATCATTACAACCTGTAAATTATTTTCAAATTTAAGGGTATACATAAATTTTTTTTAACAATGTTATCAACTCTCCTATGATTATGATTAAAGTCAAATACATTAAGTTACAATGGAATCTGACATTTAAGTTGTTATACTCTTAAATAAAAAAGAATTATGTTTTTATTAATAATTATAATTTTTAATCTTTTATTCCACCATTGATATCAAAACTGAGTTTGATTCCCAAAACTAGATTTAATAAATTAACTTAATCAATATAATTAATTAATAATAAGTATTTGATAAGTTGTCCTGCAGGAGAATTTAATCTAAATTTTAATGTTATTATTATTTTTTATATCTTTATCATATATTGATAGAACATTAAAGAATAATGAAATTAATTACACTTAAAATTCTTTAAATATACATTTATTCAAAGTTAATTCATTCATTTATAACTTTTTTTTTTTAAATCTTTGAAAGTTCTTCTTCAACTCAATTGATTTTTCTAAAACAAACTAATCCAAAATAGGGACACTCATGCTATTAATAAATTGGATGTTAACTCAAATAGTTTTTATCCTTTGATTTTCCATTTGACTTCTGGTTATATAGCAATATATACTTCTTCATTTTAGTATCCCATCAAGATAGCAAAAGTTTTTAAAAATGTTGTTCAATAATATACAAAATCAAATAATAACCATATATAATATTTTTTTTCCATTTAAATTAACTTTTACAGCCTAAAATTTATAAAAAAAATTTTATGACACTCAATTTATGTTACTAGCAAAATTCTAAATAATTTTGTCAGTAATTAGTTTGTTTTCATCTGGTTTAATAATTTGCTCTTAAGCATACATATTGTTAGGTTGAATGGTATGTAGTTAGCACGTATAATATTGAGTTACTGTATTCTTTTGGCGTGAGTTAATGTGGTTTCTTTATAGTTTAAAATGAAAAACATAGGAATGAGACTGAAAATTAGTAAAAACCGGAAATGGCCATTTTTTTAATAGAATAGTTGAGAAAAAAAAAAGGAAAGAAAGAAAACGGTTTAGACCATGCTTATGCAACTCTTAGGTTCACTGCAATTGCTTTTACATTGATCTTTGAAAATGACCGAACAGTTCAGAGAAAAAAAGAGTTATCTTTTATTGTGCAACTTTCACTAGTGAACCATCATATCCTGAATTAGCAGATCATGTTTGATACCAGGATAATAGATATTTGCACTAGTTCTTTCATTCCTAGTCATATTTCCCAGAAAAAAGAGACAAAAATCATGTTCCAAATAAGATAGAGTGACTTGAGTCAAATTTATTTTCTTTTGTTTGATATGGTCGTTGGAATGTTGTTTTCATAATTCTCATGACTTTTATGTTTGTGGATTGTCCCTGTGCCACGCGTTGTGAGAATAAAGATAATGCTTATTCACGAGGCTAACAAATATGGAACTATAGGATTTAGAGAAGCATGGTTGGTTGGTAGCTAAGACAATCCACAAATACTACAAATGACAGATAAAGATTTTCTGTCCAGATGCTTATAAATTCTATTAATCCTATTGTACTTGCTTCCTTGTGAGGAATTATGATTCCCTTTAGCCTTTTAGAGTTATATAAGACGAGTGCTGTGACTTAATAGATAATGATTGTGTTAGGAATTCTGTATGTATAAAAATAATAAAGTTGAATAACATATAAAAAAACTCACAAATTTAATATTTTAAAGATTTTTGTCAAACTCACAAATTTAATATTTTAAAGATTTTTGTCAAAGATAATGTCTGTAATAATGTCTGTGACTCTGTTTTTTATCTCATTCTTATTTGATGTTTTCAATGTTTCTCTCTCCTCGATGAGGTTGTGGTCCAAATCCTGATGAAGTTTGCAGCTGTTTTTCCTCAAAGGAAGCTGAAGCTAGGAAGTATCTAAATATCTGTCAATAACTATTAGGGTATTGGTCATAGTTCTGTCTTTTCTTAGGTGAAACAGTTCGTTGGTCACATTATAAGTTTAAAATTGTTGTGATCCTTGACATGGTGAAAAATGTTTATCATAATTTTAACTATTTTTGGCTGTGGAGCCAGAAGAAGATACTTGATTATGCTACAACTGAACAGAGAAGCCACAAAAAGACAATAGCTGCAACCTGCAAATTATTTTCACAATGCAGTCTAGCTACACGGAAACTCTTCAACTAGCATGAGAGGGAAGTTTTGCTGTCTTCTTTATGGACACGGTGTGTGATTATCAAAGGCTTCCTTCCCTCGGTTATGATGCTAGTCAGGATCTACAAAGCTGGCTGTTAATCCGCATACAAATTACATATGCTGTGAACTTGTGAGACAGTTGATCAAGTGCAAAGTTCTGTGGTGTTCATAGGGAAATCTATGTCGAAATCGATCTTATCAAGGAAGAAATCAAAGTCCATGATTGGTGAATTGGTGACTGAAGTTGGTGTGGAAACTATATCAGTGATATCTGAAGTGGAGCTATGCACACTTTGGCCTAGTCCAGTGCTCTCCCAGTGGCAGAACATGTCTGATTCTGAAGATGTTGGAGATATGAATGCAGGAGAGAAGCTTTCCATTAGGTTGTTCTCAATCATGGGGTAGGGGAATATGTTGTTGTTGTCCTCGTTTTCAGACCCTATTGATGGAGAAGATAAGCAAAATGATGGGAATATGTCCTGCTTGTGGTCCAAATCCTCTACTTTAACTTCACCTTGTGATCCAAAGCAGAAAATTGTCTCTGGGGGGTGCTCTATTTTCCCTTGTGGTGGTTGATTCTTTTGATTGGTTTGGTTCTGGTTTTCTTCTATTTCCATCTTGGTTTTTGATGGGGGTACCACTGCCTTGCTCAAGTAACTTGCTTGGGTGCATGTGTGTCTCCCTATGTATGTTATCTCGTATATCATTGGATCTTCATCTGACTTTTGCACTTGCTTAGTGGCCAGACATCCTTGTATATTTCTATATGTGCATCTGTAATATCCCCTGCAATGCAAACCACTGTTTTGTCAGAAAAACATTACCAAGGATTGCTTCAATGTAAAAAAATACTTTAGTAAATGTAAGAACTAGCATGACACAGTGCACTTTTTTTGTATGTCGATGATACAGGGAACATCAAAACTAACACTATGGAACTGCTTTTGTGATTTTTTGGTAGTAGCTTTAAAGAGTACACTCTAGTGTATGAGCACATATTTTTTATCTGCCACCTATTGTATTGTACAATTGTGAATTCGGCTTGAATATGAGTACCATTTTAATGCTTAATAAAAAGGTACATGCCAAACTTTTAAGAGCATCATAAAACTAGAAGCTCAGCAACTTGATAAGATTGTCAGATTTTTCTAGTGTATCACTGTGTCACTATTATCTTGCACCACACATGCTGGAGCCTCGGCCATAGGCTGCATTTATTAAAAAGCTGCTACTGTAGTGAATTCAATCTGGCTAAAATTGTCCTTTGGATAGGTTTTTATTGTCTTTTTAAAAGCACTTTGTCCTATTCAGTATGTGGCTGTAAAGTAAAAACATTACCACGAGGGAACAAGGGCCTAGGCGTGCTACAATTTGTTTGGTTGTTTATTTCCTCTTTAGACTCCATTCGCTCACTGGCCAATGATATTTCTTATTTGGAAAAAAATATCCTCTGAAACCCTCTTTCTTATTACCTACATAACTACCAAGTTATTATTTTGGTTAGAGGGTACCTACCTCTGTCTCTGGCACTAACTAAATACTAGTATGTCAAAAAGGCTAAACAGATAACCTTTCTCCAATTTATGTCATATTCAAACGACAAAATATGCAAATTGGTGAAAAAACACTTCAACTTTGCATGTTAGAAGAAAATAAAAACAATTTTTTACCTTGGAAACTTGGCTCCAAGAATATCCTTCTGCCCATATTTTCTCCAGCTATAGCCATCTTCCTTAGTTCCATCTGCTGTTTCCAAGCACACCTTCACTTGCTCTCCCCTCCTTGGCATGGTCTTTCTGCATTCCACAAATTCAAAGAACCCCAAATTGAAATCAGACCATGAACCTTTTCACCTCATGTCCAAAAGAAACAATGATTTTGGTAAAAAGAACTTTTGACATTACCTTTTCTTTGAGACATTTTTGTGCTCAACCTCAGGCTCCATGACCTCACTTTTGGGGCTACCATTTATGAAAGAGCAATGACTACCATTCTTGGCCTTACTTTCTCCTGCATTAGCCATACAATTCACCATGGCAAGTGCCTTCTCCATGGTGGAAATTATTTTCTCAATTAACACTTCATTTGTGTCACAAGATGAGGTGGATGAGGATGATGATGATGATAAGGAAGATGGAAATAGTTGCTCCAAAAGCTTCTTTGTTAGCTCCTTCCCTAGCTTTAACTCATCAATGACACCAACTTGTTCACACTTTGTACTCTCTTCCATTTGTGGAGAAGAACCAATAACAAGAAACTAAAGCTTTTCAAGAATTGCAGTAGAAAAACTATGGAAAGAAAATGTGTAGGGGAAGGAAGTTATATCTAAAAACGGATGACTCAAACTATTAGCTCATGAGGAACACGTGATTTGGCAAGTTATCCAAGAATGCAAAATGGATCAATCATTCAGAAAAATTACAAATACTAGAGAATATGGAGGGAAATTGGAGTGGAAAATTGTTGGTGAAGTGGCGAGCTATGATCTGCTTAGTGGAGGGGATATAAGGGATTGGTGATAGAGAGTGTGAAAGCATGAATCAAATAGGAAAGAGAGGAACCTTCCTTAACAAAGAAGGTGTGAGGAAGGGGGCATTTAAGGGTGAGGAAAGAGGAGGAAAAAGAGGTAGATTTGACTGGCCAAACACATGTAAGTTTTCTACATTGTGGACCCCTCAAAATTTAGATTATGATTTTATCATATCAGTTAGAATAATGAATCATGATGAGAGAGGAAAAAAAAAAGGATGAAAGAGTTATCCATGAATATACTGATTGATTATTTGACCACTTCAAATGATATCAATGTCCCACATCGACCTCATCTCGAACCCGTTGTATAAAGGCTCACACACGGTGATAGTGAACGGCAACGCGGAAGGAGGGTTGAAGATTCTTGGATGCATCTCTAATTTAAAAATATATATTAATTGTATTGTATTTGTTTGATAAATTTCTATTTTATAACTTTTAAAAAATTTAAATGTTCAAGGGAATTGGGAATTTTACCTTTTCTTGTATTTTATGCTTTTATAATTTGAAATTTTAATACTGATTAATTATTTATTTGTTGAAAATTAAACAGTGATAAATTATTTAGTCATAAGAACATATTGAATTCATTTATATTATCATTGAAAATGCAAAAAGAGAAGTGAGAAGTTGACGTGTAACATTTTGCTTCCGTTGATCTTGATAGTTTTATAATGGCATGACAATATTTTATTAGTTTTATGGTGGCATGACAATATATGACTGATTTTCTATGATATGAATCTCACTTCATTTTTATTTATTTTTTCTGTTTTTATTTAACTTTTAATTTTGGAGTATGGAATGAAAAAAAGACCACTTACATAATTTTTAGTTGAAGAATATTAACATACTATCTGTAATATACTCTTTATCATTAGTTGAAATAATATTTTAACTATTTTTTATTTATGAAAAAATTATTGAAAAATAATACAATTCAAAAATGTTAATTGATTTTCTTGATATAGATGAAGTTAGTTTTTATTAAAAATAAAAACTTTTCTTTAGATATTTTATTGAGCATTACACGTATCAATAAAAGATATGACTTCGAAGGAAAAAAAAAAACATTGAAAGCCCTCATGTCTCTTGGAAAATATTCTATGATGAAGATTCAAGATGCAAGTTTTACACTCTCTTGTGTAAAAAATGTAATATAATTCTGCAAATTGCCAAAATTTTATTAAAGTTTTGAATAACCTTTAATAATAATTTAAAAGGTATAGAGAGGTACCCACAACAACAAATAATTATCAGAAACTCTATTTGCCCAAATAAGTCTCCAACTTGGCCCTTAAATATATAATTAAACATAGTCCATATGTCATTTAGCAATATATCTATAATTAAACTACATAACTCAAGATTTAAACAGCTGAACATTGAATGATAACAGGTCTAAGAATTATTTTATGCATAATTTGAAAGATTAAGCTGGAAAATGAAAGAGTACCACTAGTTTTATGTTATAGGCAAATCATGATTCATGTGATTCATTTTGTACCAAATATACATTTGAGCATGAAAGAATTAACCAAATTCAAGTTGAGATAAAAAAAAATATTACAGATATTTGCACAATTTGATAGCCAATTTGACACTTACAGAATAGTCAACAATGTTCTGCATGACTCAAAGACAAAAACATCCAACACTCAGCATAAGAATCTTTCCTAACACAAAGATACAAGAAGCAAGAGGCTGCTATTAATAAAAAGAAAATTAAAAAAAAAATCTGTAATTGCATATTTTGTTTTGGTAATATTTTGAATCAATTTCTAATTTGAAAACTTAAAACAATACACTAATACTTAACCCTTAAAAAAAGCATTTGAACGTAAGTAAGTGTTTTCTTTAATGACTGTTAAAATTTCATTAGATTGCGTTGAATTATATGAAGACGTAATTTTTATTAAATTATAATTTGAATATGTAAGCACATAGTAAACTATGTTTATGTTTAAGAGTAGAAGTAGTTTTAATAAGATGAAGAATGAATATTTTAATATTTTAGTTAAAAAGTATAAATAGAACAACTTAATTATTTTGGTTTCATTTTTTAAAAATAACCCTATTTTTAAAATCTATTTTTTAAAGATTATGAGTTGATTGTTCATTATTTTGTGTAGGGTAACGTATCTCTAAAATCTATTTTTTTTCTTTTATTTTTAAGATAATGAGTTGAATATTTTATTATTTTTAAAATTTAAACTTACAATATTAAAACTAGCAGATAACAGAAGATATCTATCGAATCAAAATTTTATTTTAAAGTAAGTTGTTCTTTTTCTTTTTCTTTTTATTGTTTGCATATAATTAGTTTGCACGTCCAAAGATGTCTTGTATGTAGAGTTTAATAGGTAAGATGAATCTATGTTAATTTAAGATTATAATGATATCTTTGGTTTAATGTTTAAACTTTTATGTGGGTAGATTTGAGTTTCTTATGTTGAATATAACTTGTTGAAATTTCGTTAAAATAATTTGTTTTTAGATAAAGAAAGTTAATTAAATGTTTGATAGAATCTTAAGGTAAAATATTTAAATGCTTGGTTGTGACTTAGTCACTATATAATTGTAATTGTATTATATATAAGGATATTGTATGTTTGAAAATTGCAAGATGTTGTGTGGTTGGTTTATCGTAATTCATCTATATTATCAATAGAAATCCTTTGGATTAAGTCGGAAAAATATTAAATGAAAATTATGTTGAAATTTATGTTAATTGACATTTGATATTATGAAAAATTATTTAGAAAGATTGAAGTGTTGTGATTGTATTGTTGACCGAGGAAATATACATTCAGTTTGTTTATAATTTTGATTGAGTTTAAAAATTTGTGAACTATGATTGTAATATGATTATATTGATTTATGTTTTGATTTAAAATAATTAATAAAATTAATTGTATATGATGATTTAGTGTGAACCATTTAGGTATAGTTAAATCAGGTATATGATGATTTAAAACAATAGGAGATAATTTTAGCTAATGAAATATAAAATGATAAAAATGAAATTATATAAGTTATTATGTGATATTAGATAGTTAAATCAGGTGCATAAATATTTTGTAAATTGATTTATAGTTAAATGTTTCAATTTGAAGTGTTTGAGCAGTTTGAGACTAATTTTTTTTTAACATAATTTGTTTAGCAAATCTTACAACCCACCCAACGGATTGGAGGCAAACGAAGAAGTGAGTTTTAGACTCAATGAGAAGTGAATAAATTTTTCGCTAAATTTATTCAAAGATTTTGTAAGCGTTAGAGTGAATCAATGTTTTTCGAATTAGTGTAAGATTCCAAAAAATTATAATATAATATTTTTCAAATACAATTTATTATATTATACTATTTTTTAATAATTTAAATATTTTATTATTTTCTAAAAATTATATAATCAACTATTTAAAATTAATAACTTTAAAAAAATAATAAATAAAGAAAATTAAAAGTAATAATAAAAAGGGGATGAAATAGAGAGATTTATCTCATCTCCTTAATATACACCTATCTTTTAAGAGGCCCTGTGTATCTCTGACAAATTAAAAACATCTAAACCAAATTACATAATTAAAGTTAGGAACAAATATTCAGACTGTAAGTATGCAATCACTGCAAAATTTCCTATAGGAGAGTAAAAGAATTATAAAACAATAGAAGAAAAAAGAAATATTATTACTAACTTATAAATATTTATGAAAGAACAATTATACTTATTTAATTACTAAAAATAATATTATTTTATTAAAATATAATATTTTATTAAAAAACAAGTATAATATAGATATATTTTTTAAATACTTATTATTTATGAAAGGTGTGGTTTGATGAAATAAACTGTTATTATGTATTTCTTTTATGAAATATTTTGAATTACTATCTTATTTTACACGATCTGATGAGAAAGTTTTACAAGAATGAGCTTATGTAGAAAAATAAAAATATTATATATATTATATTTAGATCAATTTTTATAGTTATGTATGTAAATAAAGAAGAAGAGGAAATAAAATATTTAAAATGTAAAATATAAGTATATATATATATATAATATATATATATATATATATATATATATATATATTATATATAAAAGATAAATGTAACACTATTTTAAATTTTACATAATCTATTCTTAATTTTTCACTATTTGAATCCCCATTTTTGTTATTTTAGTATTTATACATTGAAATTTCACAAGTTTAGTCCAATTTTTTACTTTGTAATATTTAATTTTTTTTTAAAATTTTAGTTTAATTTACTTTAATATAATATGTTTATTTTAAAAAAAATACTAAAAGGGTAGTTTTTATTAATTAAAATACAATTTAATAAAATAAATGTATACAAAATTGATAAAACTTATTTTTAAAATGTATTTGATAATTCAGTAAAATTTAAATAAAGATAAAATTTAATCGTAATAATAAGCTGTTAATCTCGTTATTTAGTATGATAGGTAACATTAACTTTAGCCTCAATGATTTACACCAATAACTTCTATTAATTTCTTATATGTGAAACGTGAAAGCTTCCAACGTTAATTTCTTTTCCTATTATTTATTTTATTTTATTTTTTTCTCTTCAAACAGAATATCAATGTTTCATAGACAAGGCTTGTTTGGTTTTCCGATGGAATTGTCGTCTTCCTCTCTTCTTCTTTCCTTGTAAGCGCGTTCCCACTTTAAAATAATGATTGCAGAAAGGTCTAGAACACGACGTGGACCATTTTTCATTCACAAAAATGAATTAATAATGAAAGATACTCAACAAATATATTTTATTATGCTTTTAGTTACACTGTTAATTGTACCAATTATACGTGTATGTTAAATAGAGTATTTTATTTCTTATTTATATGGCTTTTTAATTAAGTCAACTGGTACGAGATTATCTCAGTTTATTTATTATTTCCAAATCTTCAAAAAATATTAATTATACAATAATCATATTTGAATAAGACTACTTTCTGTAAAAAGTACATGCAATTTGTAAAATAAATAAATATAAATTAATTAAGCCCTTATATACGGACGATAATTGGATTTATATTCACTGTTATTGGTAAGAAAAATTATTATAAAAGTTAATTTTTTATTATATTTAATTTTTTCCTCCAACCTTGTCCACACACAAAATACTATATATATTTAGATAAACTTTTGCGTAATTACTTTTAGATAAAAACGTATTTTTTTTTAATTTATGCATAATTAGTAAGAGTCCTTTAATATCTTTTATCAGGTAATTAGTAAGTTTATCCAAACATAGTAAAAATTATAACAAGTAATTATTTTATTATAAAACTATTTTTTTTTAAAACAAACATACACATAATCATCGTCATAACTTTTAGATAGGTTTTTGTCGAATGAAATTCTCATAATATTATCACCAAGCACAGTGCATAAAAGAAATAAAATGACAAACTTTAAAAATTCTTCTATCTCCAAAATTTAACTTATAAAGTGAATATGGTTCCTATATTAAGATTACTTTTAATATTATATTACGAACTGAGTTTAAATTTTATTTATCTTTTTATAAGATAAGTATTATATATTTTCATATGTATACTATAACTTGATCTTAATTTAAAATTTGAAGTAACTGGAAAATATTTACACATATCAGAAGCTCCATTGTTGAAGTCCATTTCAAGTATCACACAAATTAATATTGAAATTCTCGATCTGTTGATGTTTGAAAAGTAAAATACGTGATGATAATATTTTTGTCGAACTCTCTAATAACAACATTTAATTAAGAAAATTCAACGATGGAATCACAATAATTATTCAAAGTAGCAACACGTAACTTTAAGATTTAAAAATAGTGCAACATCTTGGGAAACATCATCATGTCGTGAAGATATGATATTGACAACACAATAGTGAAAAGGATTGGTTTGAAACGATGATCCACGTAGTTACATGTAAATTACGTTGGTAATGAAGGAAAGACATAAATTAAGAGTTTTTTTTTCATGGTTAGATTGTGATGGAGCTTTGACTGTGATGACGTTGCAGAAGATCCAAAGCTGATTTGAAAGAAAATGTGGAATAAAGAAAGTTTGGAATTTGAAAGTGGAAGAACCTTGTTTTGTTTATATTAATTATTTTCACATGTTTTCATATAAAGGGTACGAAGTTGACAAGAACAATAATAATTAAAAGGTGGAAGATTCAACCATGAAATTGCTACGTTATTTTGTGGAAAGTGAGAGCAGAGAACAGCATTAATGTATGTTATATTATGTTATCCACTTTTTGTCTTTTTACCTCACAATCAAACCTAAAAACGCGTCACTCTCTTCCACCTTCAAACATTTTGTCTTCCATCTCATAATAACTTTTCTTAACCCTAACTTTTCTTTCCAACATATATAGTTTGTAAAAGATTAGGGTTTCCAACTATATATATCAAAGTTAAGAATATACGAACATGAAGATAAAGTTAAGCATTTAATAAGGACTCTGTACCAAATCTCACTAAACTCAAAAGTGACAATGATAAAGGAAATAGTAATATTTGTGTTCATGATCACAACTTTTATGGAGTTCTTAACAAACTTATGCTATATTTTTGGTTTTACTTTTTGTTTCTTGTTTATCTTATTCTTCAATTGATTTTACTAGCATTACATTTTGTTTTATGTTCATGTTTTTTGTTAATTTTTATTTGCTATCACTATACACTCAAATGTTCTTTTATTACTTTTATGATTATCTTTTAACAAAATATAGTATTTTTTTTCCTTTTTTATGTTTGATTATCGTTATTTATATACAATGTTTTTATTTATTTATTTGAAAGATCAAACTTATTTCACAAAAATAATAATAAAATTGTTTTCAAAAGAATCAATTTATGTATGAATTTCATTTTCTTCTATTCTTGAATTACTTTAATACATTTAAATTGAAAATCTTTCTAGATTTGGTAGACCATAAAAACCCGTAAATTCTTATTTATTTGTTTTTAATTATCTAAATTTAATTGAAAAGAACTTAATATAAATAATTTAAAAGAAACACTGGAAAAACAATAATTAAATTAAAGACATTTAAGAAATAATCTCACTAAATAATATAAAATTGGTTGAAAATTGTTTTTATTTCTATTCAACAATGAAGATGCCTTTTTACATTCAACATGAGAGAAAGTATTGTTACTTTTTTCATAAATGATGATTATGTTTTGTACACATAGAAGAAGACAAGTGGGCATGTGTGTGAAGTGTGAACACATCCCATAGTCCAACAAGTTGAAACTTTCAAGAGATTGGTGAAGGGGTTCAAATTAATTATTAGTCATTTCCTTGAATTTATTGAATTTTTAAAATTTTACACTTCTCCATCGGCTAATAAATGATGGAAACTTTTTCTCACATATTATTCTGAAATATTTATCTACAAATTGATTTGCATGTGAAAAAAAATATATTTCTCATGGCTTTATATAGCCCTGCATTCTTGTATCAAGAATTTGTCGAAGTATTTTTGTTAGATAGGATGTATTTTCTAAATAAATAAATAAACAAACAAAAAGAAACTAAATGTGTTCGATTTTTGTAAATAAAATAAATAAATACAATGCCATGAGAGAGATAAATACTAAAAATATGTCACATTTTAATTTTATAGCATCATATTCATATTAACGCTATTATGTTATTAGGGAATCCATATTTTATAAAATAACATAACACTAATACTTTTTTTTTCCCACAAGTATATGTAAACTAGTTTATGCTTTTATTTCAAAGAAAAATATAGCCCATTGCTTTAAAATATACACTAGGCCATTTCTATTTAAAGAATAGTATAAGATTTTAATTTATTTTTTGTGAGTCTCATTGTATTACTGCGTTTTTGAAACATTTTTTTTTTCAATTTTTGTTTTTATAAGATTATTTTAAGTAGTTTTTTATTTGATTATTGATAAAATATATTTAAAAAATAGTATTAAATTTTACATCATATTCATAATGTAATGGAAATATTTTATTAAATTTTTGATCTTACATTGAATATGACATAAAATGATTCAAATATAACCTTATTACTAGAAATTATGTTTGAAAATGGACCACAACTTGATTTGATTAGAAGGGGCAATGTTAACCACATTTTAGCTCTATCATATTTTAAGCATAGACTCTATGGAAGATAAGGGAACACCTTTCTTACGGAATGAGTTAAAGTCAATGATATGTGTCAAGAGTAATAAATATGAACTCTATGATATTTTTCTTAGATGGAACATGCATGCATTTTAGATTAATTTCAGCATGAAACATGTTTATGAAACTTAGTTTCAAAGTTTTCTAAGGATTCGAAAGTACTTTATTCAAAGTTTACGATGCCCTCGGATTCGATGTAATATAAAATATTGATATCATTTTAAAAATGATTTAAAATTATGAGATTTTTCATAATAGCTAAAAGTATTATTGTGGTAGGAAAAAAATTGCATAGGCGCAATTATTAAATATTAGCATCCAATTATTGAACTCAAGATTAATAGAAAATTTTGAAGATTGTAGTTACGAATCGCTATCGCATTGATATAAAAGAAAAAAGTTAAAGTATTTCAAGCATTATAGTTTTTTTATAATTTGGTAACAGTGAAAAGAAAGATAGCGTATATATCTACAACTAAATTTCTATTATTAATTTAATTAATATATTATTCATATTTTATAGATTTAAGGTTTAGGATTTAGAATTTAGATTTTAAGATATTAAGATATTAAGATATAGGAGTTAGCTATTTGATATTAAACTATTACTATTGACCTCTAATTAGTTAGACATTACATCAAACATTAGAAGCATCGTTGGTCCCTCAATGTTTGAACCCATATTTTATTAGATTTGACTGGAAATGAAAACTGGGACTCGAACATTTTCTATTGAGAAAATATGTTACTTTATTAAGTGCTTCTGTTAAGAAAAAATCATTTTATAATGTAATTAAAAAAAGTAATAATACTTTATATTGTAATCAAATCATAAATTATCATTTGTTGCCAAGGAAATTACCACATTTGTGATTGTATGTCAAACTAAATTTATTTATTGAATAGATTAAACTAAACATAAAAGTTGAATGAATATGAATAATATCTGTAATACATTTTTTTTTTAACCTGGAATGTAACAGCAGAATAACTCCTGGATTGTAAGTCATGTAAAATTAGGTTTAAATTACCCATTACCACTGTATGATTCCAGAAAAAGAATAATGAAATTATAACATACAATACAAATTAGGAGGCAAAGTTCAGGTATGTCTGTGTACAGAAGCAATGGCGTCACAGAAACAAGACTAAGTTCTAAGCCCTAAGCATATAGTAGACCCTTGAATTTCTTATACAATATAACTTGAAATATTCCATTGCTACAATGTTACACTATTACGTCACTCATCAATTCGAAGTCATAGTAGCAACCATTCTATGATGGTTGGTTTTTAATTTGAATTCTATAATTGTTGTTTCAACTACAAAGATGAATTACATTCTATTTCCTAATATATAATACCCCAGTCATCACTGTAATTTGACAGCAGGGTTTACAGACAAAAGCACTAATGGTGTTTGTTTACTTCTGGCATTATGCATTCACCAAGGCCTTCCTATTCCTCCAAGCCTCCGGGCCAACTGAATATCCTTTACCACTGAGATAGCAAAAAAAAAAAAAAAAAAAAAAAAAAAAAAAAAAAAAAAAAAAAAAAAAAAAAAAAGATACTGAAGAGAACTCAAAAATACTCAAATGGAAAAAAGCATAAACCAATTAATAAACAGCAAGAATGATCTTTGGACAGTGATCAATCTTGGATAACAACACGTGACCAATTCTACGTGGGATGACAACTATTTTAAATATTATTTTAATTATTATTATTATTATTAATACAAGCTTAAATTATGCTAGACGTATGAACACATAAACAAAAAAAAAAATAACTGAAGAAATTCATCATAAATAATAAGTCAGTAATGAGAAGAAGGTAGTAATGAAATAAAAATGTTAAAAGGTAAAGGGAAAATTATTAGAAAAATAAGAAAGGAAAAATGGGAACCATAAATTCTAAAGTAAAGACTGTCAACAAAGGTAAAAAAGGAATAGCCACATAACACATGAATGAACAGAGGCAACATTTTATGATATGGGAAGGAGGGTTCTGCAGAAGTATATTTTTTTCCAGAGGTAATAAACACTCCGATGTTTATCACTTTCTGAAATCAGCAGATGCAGCATTCTTTATAAATACGGTCACGCCAATTAAAAGGTCATGGCAAGTCAGAACTACAAGTGTATTTGTCAATTAAAATAATGCATATTTTATTTTTATTGAGGAAATGAAATTTTTTCCCAACCACTACAGCACCATAGCATTTAATCCATCATACATACCTTAGAATATCCTTTTAAATGTAACTAATAAATTAATAAAAGAATTCACTTATATGTAACAAAGGAAAAACAAATACACTCATCACCAATAAAAGCAGTACAGAATTTATGAAAGCCAAATTCATGGATGACTTGATGATCCACGAAAGGTAAATCTGGTTAAGAATTTAAAAAATTATATCAACTTACTAAGAGTAATACGCCTTGCGTGAATTGCACAAAGCATTCCATCTTCAAACAAGTGAACTAGACATTCCTCAGCTGCCTGCAGTATGGTTATATAAATTCCAAAAGAATGGTCATGTTTTATGAGAAATTTGGTTAAAATTTAAAAATGACCCGCCAGGCGAAATTCAATAAATGATTCTAAATCAGTGACAGTCATTTTAAAACAAATCGCAAAACAGCAGCACTATTGACAAGGACTCGATACAAGGCATCCAAAAACATATCAGGGATTTAAATGTAGCAAGCAATTCGTGAGACACTTTAAAAGGTGTGGATGGGTGATCAAGAGTGAGTTTTGATGTAAGGCAACTTTGAGAGGGGAGAAGTACAAGCCAGGAGTAGTTTTCCCTGCTTAGTAGTAAAAAAGTTATGGAAGGGAAGGAAACGAGAGGGAATCAACTTGGTGGGAACACTTCTGAGACACTGCCCCTTTTCCATTGACCCTCCCCTAAAGTTCAGATTCTTAAATATTGGTTAAAAACAGTCTACATTCACTTCGACCTCAATCAATAAACACCCTTTGGAGACAAGTTAATCAGAAGAGTTCCGAGACACTATACCCTTTTCCACTCCCCCTCTTCCGGTGGAGCCTCCCTGACCATTCCCTCTATACACCCAGGAAAGAGAAAAAAATAAAATAAAATCCAGCTATGCCTGTTGAATTCATAAGGATTTATGAAAAAAATTGTTGGGTCTTTGCATAAGTGCTAAATTAAATTATAATGTAAAAAATTAAAAATAGAGATTTCTAATAAAACATTTGTCGCTTGGAAGTCTGATGAAACACCTCTTAACAAGTTACTTATTTCATTCTCATTTCATTAAGCCTGCAACTAACTAGAGCATACTGTTTTATAGTCAAACATTGAATGTCTAAAACTTCAATTTTCACTGATCAAAGGTTTTTTTTTTCAAAGCACATTCGGTAATATTGGGCAGATTTTCAATGTTTAAAACCATGCAGAAAGCACAAAAATAAAATAAATATACAAAATTTGGAGGACAGCGGTAGAATCTAATAACACATTTTAAGCTTAAAAATTTAAATAGTTCACCCAGCAACAAATTGAAACAAGGTAAAGAAGAACTTGCGTTAAAACAAACTTACCCTAACATACCAATTTACTTTAACATTATTTTAAGCAAAAAATTTAAATAGTTCACCCAGCAAGAAATTGAAATAAGGTCAGGAAGTTGTGTTAAAACAAATTTACTTTAACATGGATTTTTATTTTTATTAAAAACAACCTTCGCATTCTAATTAGATGATTTGCAAATTTGCAACATCTAGCACCCTAGTGATAACTCAAATGTGCATGGAATAAGTTGCATACCTCCTGGAGTGCTACCACAGCTTCAGCTGTCCAGCGACTCACCTCCGTAGAGAATTGGTGTGTAATTTGTTTGACCTACAGCCAAAAGTAAAAACATTGCCGAAACAACGTGAACAAACTTCTCACAAGATTTGATTCAGCCAAATAAGGTACCTGATGCTATGCCAACAAATTTTAATTAATAACATAATCATAATTACATACAGAGCATGTTCTTCAAGCACTTCCATCAGTTAACAAGTGGCAAAAGTTACAAAAACATTCCTACGAAAAAAATAAACACACAGCAACCAAACTGTTAAGCTCATTTCTACATCCAAGTAATTTACTTAGTGTTAGTTAGCAACCAAAATATGATGCTCATTTTTACACCCAAGTACTTTAATTAGTTTTACTTTGAGTGAGAAGCTGCAATGCAAGTGAAGAATTATGAAAAGCACAAAATTTAAATGCAAACCTTACACAAATTACTGGAATAAAAATCTAAATCTAATTGAAGAACGCCACCAAAAGAACTGTGTATTTGTCCTTATAAAAACCAGATCTTGAACATTAATTTCAGATTCAGATATCTACAGCAGTGGCGAATATAGAGAACTAGCCCTGCTAACTGTCCAGCAAATATAACCAATATCTACAAACTCAACTGCGTAATTGTAACTAGTGTGTTTGTTTGCATTTAGGTAACGCCAATTCAACATCTCTCTTGCTGTTTTGCAGTTGCACTAAAATTTGTAAAACTTCCTTTCAATGCCAACTAAACAGTTTCAATTCAACACCCCTAATAATAACAGTGTGTTTGCTTCCGTTCCATCCAACATAACACCTCTCTTGCTTTTACACTCTCTTGCATTGTACCATGTAAAACTTCCATTGAACACCAATCAAACAGTTTTTCCGACACCCCTAATCACCGGTAGTAAAAGATAGACAAATAGCCATAATGATTTCTTGTTATAACTGCTAGTTTTTTAGATGAAAATCTAAGCAGCATACCCAAAATTAACATCACATTATCACTATTTATTAACTTTCCTACTTCAAGCAACACAAAAATGGGCTAATGTCCACTTGAGAAGTAAATCTGTGATGGTTGCGGAAAAACTTACACATCTGAGAAAGGGAGCAGCCGGGATAAGAAGCTTGCAACTCTTCTGAAAATGACGAATCTCGCGAAGCGCCACTGTTCCTGGCTTATTGCGCCTTTTCTTCCTTCCCTGAGTATTCGGCGTAGCTTCTTCTTCTTCTTCTTGAAATTTTCAACAAATGACAATGAAACATCAGAAAACCAAAATGAATCAACACAAACGAAGAATTTGGCTTTTCACATACCCTGCGGCTCCTCTTGTTGCTCCCTTCTCCTCCGTCTAGTCGAAGGCTTCAATCACAATTTCAGCAGACAAAGGTCAAATTAGGGATTTCGCAACTCGAAACGCACAGAGAGAGATAGAGTCATAGAGTTACCGATTGCTGTGACGGTGTCGTGGATGTGGAAGCGCGTGCGGCTTTCTTTTTACCTTCAAATTTGAACAGCCAAGAAAATCAGGGTTTCGGTTTTTGAAGTGAAAAAACGAAAGAGAAGAGTTGAATTTCACATATACCGATTTTGCGTGAAGCTGGCGTGTGCTTCACTCTCGCCATCGACTTCAACCAACCAAGGAAGAAGAAGTCGAAAAATAATTTCACTATTCAGATTCAAACCGGTTCACCTTTTGCATTTTGTGGATTTTCAAAACGAAGCATTTTGCCTCCATTTTCTTTGTTTCCCAAACTATCCCTGCTTCAATGTTACCGTTATCTCACCTCGTTTGAACTATTTTTTTAACTTTTTAGTTTAATTTTGACAAATTACTGGCTTGTATAGTACGGTAACAATTAAAAATAAAATTATATGGTTTTTAAAGTAATTAGACTACTTTTAACTTTCTTTTCTTAATTTTAATATGAGATTTCAATCTTCTATTTTTTTTCCTATTATTTTCGTTTTTAAAATTTAGAAAATCTGTAATTTTTAATGTTAATTTTGCATGTATTTTTATTTTATATTTTAATGAATTAAATAACTGTTATATCTTAAATTATTATGTTTGTTAGAATGAAAAATAAAATAAAATAAAATAAAGAAGACTAAAATTGTGAAACAAGAATTGGAAACAAAATAGTAAAATAACAATTTAATTAAGTGACTGGTGTAGAAATTAATAACCTTTTAATTATATGACAAACAAAAATTAGAAGATGGTATTAAAAAAATTGTTTTATTTCGGGGTTGTTGCTTAGAAAAAAAAAATGCTAATAAGTTACAATAATCTTTGCTTATTATTAGAAAAAAAGGTATAATCATCCTAAAAATAACTCCATCTTCTACTTTTTTTACTAACCTATTATTGAAAAATGATGTATATACATAAATATGTATGAGATTCGTTACTCAGTCTTTCTTAAAATAAATATACATTAGCAAATTACAATTATAATTGTTTAGCTTTAAAATTACTTTTTCATCCCATCATTTCTAGAATATGTGATTTTAGTTTTTATAAAAAAAAAATGTTCTAATTTGTTCCTCCAGTTTTCTAAAGTAATTTTAATTCACAATTTATATGTCATTTAATTGTTAACAAACAATATTAACTTATAACTTCATTATAATGACGTAGTTGTTGATAACATAGCATATAATCTTATGGTGAAAATAGGTGAAAAAATGAAATATTATTTATTCCAAAATGAGCACAATATATTCCTAATACTACTATGCATTAGTTATGGTTGTCTTATATTAAAAAAATAAAATACAAATTTTAGAATAAAGCTTCTCACTTGTAGAGATGAGAAAAATTTTCTAATTATTTTAGTTGAAGAATATGAAGATTTGAAAAGGGCAATAATTCTGAAAAATAAATCAGTAAAAAAAATTTTTTTAATAAATTTTTTTTTAATATATGTCTATTTTAAATGAATGATAATGCTTTAAATGTAGTCCAAATAGTTTATGGCTTCATTCATATATAATTTAATGAGAATTTTATAAAGGAAGAAGATGAATATGGATATGAATAGAATATTAGAAGACATGAAAGAAGGGAAAGTGTTATATCAGTGTTGCAAGTTGGAATCAAATTTACAAGAAGAATAATTTGAAGAAAAATGTTGTTAATTTTTATTTTTTTTATATATTTGGTAGCCATAACTACTATATATAACCAATAATCTACTTTTAAAGTTTATGTTTATAAACACTTACTTTAAATACACATCAACTGTTAGAGATATTAAGATATTTAAATTTTGTTATTTGGGTTGAGCATTATCCTTTAATAAAATCTCCTGAATCTGAGTTCCTTTTTTTCAATGATTGGTGATTAGTTAATGGAAGATGGATGAAATTCTTGTTCTATAGTGATTATTTACAATGATGACAACAGATGAATCAGTTCAAAGGTAGAATTGCAAACATGAAATCTTATTTGCTGAAGGATTGAATGTTACACTACAATGTTTACTTTGACAGCTACCTCTACAACACATCCATCAATTATACAAAAAAGTGTACCTAGTAGCACAAGTGGAAGGGTAATTATAACAGACTGAAAAAAATTATGCAGCTTATGTCACGGATCTTATATGCAAACTAAGATGCATGACTTTCTGGTAGGATTATAGATTGTAGTATTGTTCACCTCTTCATACATGCTGGACAATTGGTTTGCCTTCTATGGATAATTCTGTTCAAGATTAAAAGAAGTGGAGTTCTAAGGCTGTGAAGGGGTAGGAGATGTTGGAGGCTTGAAATCTGGATACTGCAATTCAACAAAAAGAGAGCAAAAAAAAATGTGTCAGGAGCATGCAGTAGAATGGTCTTCATAAATTACCATTTTACTATAGCAATTCTGAAAATTCATGATATGTGATTCTAAATTAGGCTCATTACAAAATTCAGTGTGACATTTGATTATGGCAATGCAGTTACTTGACTCCAACACCTACTTCTATCAAAAGCAATTCAAATGTATTAGAAACTGTGAAATCATGAATTTCAACCCTTATAGTATGTTCAAAAGAGTGTTAGGAAGAATGTGTTATTAGTATTTTTCAAAGAGAATATACATGGCAAAAAAGTTCTAAGAAAATTGGCATCCACAAGCATGAATCATCATCACAGAAAGTGAAAAAGTAATAGAGAAGGAAACTAAGACATCACATAAGGGTATGGTGAAAGTGGCCTTGGTGGCACAGGAAGTGGTTCTTCCTTGATTTCACTTTTGGGCACTGAGTTTACTTCAGGAGCTACTTCATCCACTTTGGTCACAGGAGTAGCTACTTCATCCACTTTGGTCACAGGAGTAGCTACTGCAGGCTGCACAGTGCTATCAGCTGTAGCAAGCTCTGAACTTTTGTCTGATGGAGCAGGAAGAGCCTTATCATTGGTAGAGGCTGGTAGAAGAGCCTTTCCAATGTCCTAGTGTCCCCAGCAATTCCATTCAAAGAGAACAAGGTCAGAGGAAGAGGGATAAAAATCATACAAGATATACATTCAGAAACAGATAAAATATTCCTATATGATCCAAAAATGCATCACAGCATAATTACAGCTAGTTTATTATGATATAGATCAATGAATCTCAAGTACCTTTATTTCATCAACAAGTTCTTTAGGGGCAACTTTGGTGTTCAAGAACTCATCAAGTTGTTTCACGGTTTGCTTTCGGTCCTGGCATCAAATAAATAGAAATTGATATGAAGAGAAAAATAAAATTGACAAGAAACAAGAAAAGAAGAGCATGATAATGACCAATGAAACTGGTTTAATTGGCATGCAATGGTCAGCCTCAATTGTCAACAAAAGCCATAATTTAGAAATTCCTGAGTGCAACTAACCTCATAATATATTATTGTATGTATTATACTTCCCTTCTCATGACATTCAACATTATCAGCCACCAGTTTTGAAATCCTACTATGAACTATGACTTCAGAAGATAAATAATGATTTTGAGTGAAATTTCAAAGTTGATAGTACTAGTGAGTGAAATATCATTACATCTATTGAAGTCCAAAAATTGATAATACAATGTTGAGAAATTAGTTATCAGTGACTTAAATAGAAAAGAAAACTACTCACAATCATTAATTTCTTTTACTCATCTCACCATCATTGATAGACTAGTTTACATTAGAGAAACTAAAACTGTCACATTGATCTCTCAAGGAAAATGGATGCAATTATTTAAATAAGAGGGGAAGACAGTGTAACTTAAGCATTGTCAAGGGAGAAAAATGTATTTTATTTATATTCTAACTTTCTCTTCGATCATCATTATCCACTCTAGTGGAAATTAATAGTATAAAGACATGTTATGTGAACAGAAAATTACCCAAAAGAACAATGCTACATTCTACAGCTTTGCATGCTCTAGCAACAACCATCAAAACCAATGCACTTAAGTAGGCAAATGTTCATCAAAATTGGATTTTGAACATAGGAGTCCTGACTTCAAACAAAACTTTAGACTAACACAAATATGACAACAACGTTGGGACAACTGAACTGTAACAAATCATAATACTGAGATTATAACAACATTGGTGTTCCAACTTCAAGTCTTTTAAGATGACATCATTAGGGTTATTTACCCAAGGTGTTGTCTGCTATAAGCTAACGAGATCCCCACAAACAACACCAATATTCTAACCTTAAGTTCGTTGAGATGGCATTATTAAGGTTAATTACCCCATCTGAGGTATTGTCCATTTTGGAACTTGGAACTCCAGTTTTGTCCTTAAAGGGAACCTCGAAAGGTTAAGAGAGGAAGGTATATTCAAAGTGACCTTGACCTCGACTCCTAAATGATGTGTGACTATTGGGTGTACCAGAACAATGAGATTTTTTATTTTTTCTTTGTCAGCATAACAACACTGGGATAACAATGTTGCGAGAACCAAGGCCTTATAAACCTCTCTAGAATTTCATATTTCCAGAGTGGGACTCAAGTCTCATATCTTGTAATTGAAGCCTAAGATCTTCAGCACCCAAATGGGCTGCCGTTTGACTAAACCAGAGCAATGCGAGTTTGCAACAGTTAGACAAGGTGAAAATCTCCAATACCGAAGACAATGGATAAGAACACAGGAAAAACCACACTACAAAAGATAGTTGTTATAGTTGGGTAAGCCCAAACCCAAGCCTTATAAACCCCTTTCCTTACAAAAGATAGTCTCAAAACCCATAACTCCAGCCTAAAATCATTATACCAGATATCACAATTCGACATGTTAATATTGTTGGACTGAATGGAAAATCCCCCAGACATTCTTCTACAATCAATAGTGAGAGACTGATTTCTCAACCTCAAATGTATCTTGTGCTCTCCCTCTCCCTCTCACACATGACGTTACAAACACTAAAATTGTGTTTCTCTTATTTACATAACTTATTCAATTGATGATTATCTCTTTTACTTATTTACCCTATATAAATTCTTGCATTTTGATGACATCATTAGAAAAAGAAAAGAACATATCCTTTATTCCTTGAAGGGATATCTGATTTTGATATTTGATATAACGTCACAATAAGGTCATGAGAAGAAGGAATTACAAAGTTAAAGCACAGATATGCAAAAAACAATGCTTGCCTCCTAGAACCAAAGTTGAATTATTCAAAAAATTGATGATGATAATTAATAAATAACATAGTGGAAAAAAAAAATTGCAACCTCTGCTTTGTAAAACGTACTTACCTCAGCAAATAAAAGCTTCTTGCTTGCAAATTGAATAATTGCAGCAGATCCTACAACTTGGAGAATTGATTCTATCTACAAACAGAAAAGCATCGTAAACAAGTTATGTTAGTAAACTCACAACATATTCTTTCCGAGAAAAGAGAACAAATTATAAGTAATAACTCAGATGAAGGATCAACCTCAGAAAAAGCTAAAACACTCAGTCCAGCAGCTGCTGCAGCAATCCCAAGAGTAACAGCCACACCATCAGATGAATCCTGCAGCGATCCTCCATTAATAAGAAACACTCAAACAAAATCATGAACAAAAATCTATTTATTTTAAAATCAAGCACATATAAATGGATCAATCACCGTATTCTTGAAAAACAATATCTCATTCTCTTCCTTTTTTTGTTCCTATCAGAAAGTCCAGTTAATAATTCATTCTTTATTTTTCTGATTGGCCAGTTTCCTTTCTTACAAACTAAAATTCTCAATTTGAGAGATAAAACTTTTAATTCTCTCAAAAACAAATTAAATACCCTATCTGTGTTATTAAATTAAACAAAGAAATGCATACTAATTTACAATGTGAAAAGCAATAGTCGTCTTTGCCCGTGCTTCAGCATTGAGAATAACAATTGCAATTAGATAAAACCAAGATACTTACTCCAATTGCTTCAGATATAGCATCTGTCAGACTATCCAAACCCAACGTCTTCTTTGGTTCTAACCAAGGAAGACCACTACTCTGCAGAATTCCATTCCGTGTCAGAAACACTAATCAGTACAAAATAACTGACATTTTAAAAGCAAAAGTTATAAATATAACACAGTAAAATGAAAAGGGAGAGGAAATACCTTCCATCCTCTGGGTCCTTCTGCACCATCCTTAATTGCATAAGCAGCTTTAAATCCATTAACGGTAACCAACTCTGCAACCAGTTCAGAGTTCCCATCAAATCTGGCTTCCATCACAAGTTCACTCAATCAGCTTCAAGAAAATTTTCTTGAAAAGTGCAATAGGAAAAAGAAAATGTTCATGGTAAAATAAGACAACAACCTTTGAATGTTAATGAGAATTTCAATCCCCACACCATTAATAGCAAAATTGAGATGACCAAATCTTAGATTTTGTGTCTAATTAGTCCTCACAAAACTCACTTTTGCAAATTGCAATAAGGAATATCCAAAACTCATGTTAAAACAACACAGCAACCGTTGAATATTGATCAGATTTCTTCATAAAATGAGATAACCTAATCATACATTTTGTATCCAACTTATCTCACAAAATTGACTTATAGGCTCTTATCATGTACTATCTATAGCCAAAGCGAGACTTAAGTTTTTCTCAATAATTAACAGGCCATATAATCAACATTGATTATAACAAGAAATACAGAAAAATTGGAGATGAAATTGTTCTGTGTTACTCTTACTTGTCCAGAATAAACAATGTGGTATTCTCTGGTTCCTTAAACTTCAATGCAAGCTTCTTGAGGAACCCTGGCTTATCATCACCCTTATAAGCTATTGACACTACCTTCTTCTTCAGACCCCCAACATCTGGGGACCCCACTTGCCTAACCTCCACCAGAGGTCTTATATCAAGCAGCTGAGCATTCCCATCAGCCCCAAGTTTTGCATATGCATTCTTAGCAGACTCAACACCCCATGCCTTAGGCTTCTTGAAAACCTGAGACAAAACCAATGGCAGTGCCAGAATAGCCACTCCCCCAGCAACAATTGCAGGGTTCTCAGTTGCAAAACCAGTAACACTCTCCACAAAACCATTCACATCAAAGTCTCCAGTACCAGGGAGACTCAAAGGTTGCCCCAGTGCTTCCTCGTACGTCAACGCTGAGGCACCATCACCACTCACAATTGAAGCTGCAAGAAACAACCCCCCATGCAGACTTTTTGACCAACTTTGCAGCAAAGTTGGTTTCTTGTTGGTGAAGGTGGAAAGGGTTGAGCCCTTGCATGCAGAAAGTGGAGGTTGTTTCCTTGTTGTCTTTGTATCAGAGAGCACAGACAGAGGGGTCAAAGCTGCAGCATTGAGGGCCTCCATGGTATCACAAACTCTGTAGTGAGACACTCAGAGGAAGAAAGTGTGAAGTAGTGCTACCATGAGAGGTGGAAGCTCAAAGGGTTGGTTGATGGTGGTGGATTTGTTGCCTTGTGAAGGTGTTGAGTGTTGATCTATCTGGTTTGAGTGGAAACTCTGTGGTGCTGTTGGTAGGTGCAATTTGGTGGAGGTGCTGACGTGGTGAGGATATGGAAACTCTACCAATGAGAGCATGCCACGTGGAGAATGAAGATGAGACTCAGCTGATGATGATTGAGTTAAGGTTTCATGGTCTCAGAATTGTGTGGCTCAGCAACATCCTAGAAATTTACACAAAATACAACACATGTTCAACCACTGTAGAGAGAGTGTAGTACAATTTTCTAACTTCTGGTAGCTTCCACTAAGAAAATTTTGAGATATTTTTAATTAGTTTTTTATTTTAGATAAAAAAATTATAAAGATGTTAGATAAATATGTAATCTTATAGCTAATATTCAGTAGTAATTTTAAAGTATTATGTTAAACTGAGTTTATTTAATAAACTATTACATAGCTTTTCTAAAATAATTTTATAAAAAAAAAGGATAAACTCTCTTATAAGAACTTTTAGCACAAGGGTTGAAATATATCCTCAAACAATATAGATGGTGACTCAAACATGGTGTTAAACACTTAAGTATGACAAAGATAGTGTACACATACGTGTGTTAGTGAGTGACATGTGACTTAAGCACTAAAATATTAGACGAACACTCAAAGTGTCCAGAGACGATGAAAGATGAATGATATCTACGTTAAAAAGATCACCTAAGTAACATATATTAAAATGGTTGTGAATAATATATATATAATGTTTGAGTGTGACTAACATGATATATAAAATGTATAGATAATTATATATATTTTGAAAATGTGTGATTCATGTTATAATGTATGACATGATTGGGTGGTGAATTCAAAATGAATTACTTTTATATATATATATAGATATAGATATAAGGTTTAATCTTGAATGAAGAGCCATAGATAGATGTTTTGCATTACTCTTGCCTGGTATTATAAGATATCTAAGATGATATAATGTTTTGAGTAGCAGTGATAAATACAAAACATATGGTAAGACAAGAATATATTGAATTTACTTTTGTCTGATGATGTATACAAGACTTTTAAATATTGAAAAGTTAAAGAAAATTTATATCTAAATGTTGAAAAGTTAAAGAAAAATTATATCTAAGTTGGTATTGAATGTTTAATGTATAATTGAAAGTGATGTCATGATATTTAATTAATTTTTTTTATTAATATTCATACACATGTTTATGATAGGTGATATGTTCATTATATTTTATGATTATTATCATGATGATATGGTATTATGTTATATTTTTTAAATTAGTCCAGTCTTAGATATTTGTTATCGTAGGTAGAATGAAAGCAAATTTTGTATCAGCCTTGCGTTACATTACATTACAACAAATCTCAGGAAAGGAATTATCCCCTTAAACTTCAAGGTGGATGATCACAACTAATCCAAATAGCAAACTCACAAGAATGTGTAAAAATAAATAAATAAAACTCTCCCTTAGTTGAGATATTTATGCTAATGTGGGTTGGGCCACTAACATGCAGTAAAGTTATGTCTGAAAACACACATAAAAATTACATACACACACACACAGTTTTCTTGTTTACAGTTGATTTTCCCTCCTTTAGGGTGGTCTACACAATTGTATGCACTGCAAAGGTTCCAATTAGAAGCATTTGTGTAACTTGATTAGGAGGCACAGGAGAATAGGTAAGAGTGCTATCATGCACAGTAAACTGTTACATTTGCAGGAGCATGCAGTTATAAAGCAAAATAACAATAATGGCTCTAGTTGATGATAATAAAGCTTAAGCTTTTAGTTAAGGCCACAAAAACGTAGACTTAGCAAATGGAAATAGTACATTTGTTTTATGCTGCATTGAATGGATTGAGTCGCCTCAAGTTCTCAGCTTCTCTCTATCAAAAGAAAACTGATAATTTTGGCAAATGTAAAGGATAAAGAAGAGGCCAGGAGAATAAAGCTTTCCATAAATCTATGAAAAAAATTCAACATTTAAGACTAGCAATTGCATTGAAGATCACTTGCCACCTGCATTACTCTCAAAGTGAACTTTTACAAGTGGATAAAATTAGTTGACCTCCATTTTATCTTCACTGTATTTAAACCTAATAGCTACTGTGCATCATTTGAACTTTGTTCTTCCTTCTTGTCGCTCAATTCAGTGTTATCTGTGGTATTCTCAACGGACAACTTTGATGAATTTGACTGTTCAGTACTTTTACTTTCAGTTTCCTTTTCAGTTGAATCTCCTCCCATAATGGATTTCATGGCAAGCTGGCCAGAATATAGGAATAAACCAAGGGAGTTTAACCCAAAAACAAATGTGGCAAGATATGTTAAGCCATTCACTACAGTCCTGTAAAAAAATTGTCATATGATTGATAGGTCAGGTGCTTTAAAAAAAGAACAGAAGGGTTCCAATTGTGATAGAAGCTACCTTATAGTGATGGTTATCTGGCGGATCTGAAAAGCATACAATTTCAAAGTGTAAGTAACTTGAACGTCTGTTCTGCTGTCATTATTCTCTACTAATTCAATAACATGCTTTTGCATCAACTCTATCATTAATTTGTGACAAAGCAATTCTATGAATGAATATGACACAAGGTAAAGTGCCTATTGTGTACACAGAAAAATTGCAATTGCTTCTTTGCCAAAATATTGTACTTCATACAATCCATAGCACAATCATAGGCTATAGCAGCTAAAATTGATCATGTGGGAAATGTTGTTATGCATAGATGAGTGCTAAGAGATATAGCCTATGTTATACATTCCAAGTTTTCAACTAACATGCTGTGCAACAACAAGAAGAAATAGAGGGAGGAGAGACATACAGAGTAGTTATCTGAAATTGCTTGTCGGTTTAGACCTGCCTCTATAGTAGTGGCAAACTTATAGAGAATAAGAGCAATAACTCCAGCAGCTATTCCCCCAAGAAATGTCTGAACAGGTGAAGGTGGACCCTTAGCATCTATAGAGGCTGACCCGAAGGCTTTCAAGCTATCCAATGCTTCTTCCTTGACTGACTTCACTCCTGAAGACCTGAATTGCTAAACACAAAACCCATTTACATAGACAACAACATAAACATCACTCCAAACTTCACTTTGCATAACAACAAAAACAACCCAAAGATCCAATATCACTTTTAAAACTAAAAGTCCATTCTTTTAAATCACTTTTCACCAAAAAATTAAGAAAATCATAAGTTTGCACATTATCCTACAGACACTGAGAATGCCAAGAGTAGTGACCATTATGCAAAAATCAAATAACCTTTTAAAAGAACATTCTCTTTCTAGTATTCGAATTTGGCTTGAGCCTAAATCAACCCAAAATACTAACTGACAGATTAAAGGTTATTCACCACTTCTATACATTATTTTAGCCATACACTGACATGAAATTTGTAAAACTCGACATCTATATATGGATTGAGAATGGTCCGATATGCCAAACAACAATCACTCAAATATATTCTGATACTATCTAAGAATTTGAACTTTGATTAACCCAATCACAAAAACCAGCACATTTCCTGTGTATCAAATGTTATATACACTATTTTGGCAATTTAATTGAAATGCACACTCCCATTGTCATATAATTATAAATTATAATAACAACTTTATAAGTAGTCAAATTAACATTTTTATATTTTTTTTAAGCAAAAAACAAACATGACACATGCTCTGAAGTCAAATTGAAAATCAAGTGACAACAGACAGTTATATAAAACAAATTAACCTTAAAAAAATATAATTTTCCTTACCCAGAAACTTGAAATATAAAAAAGAAAAGAGAGAGAGAAGGCTGCACTTACGGATTGTTTGACACGTCGAGCCCTGCGACGGAGGGCGCGAAAGAGGAAGACGGAGATGGCGCCAGTAAGGAGAATACTGGAAGCGACTTGAATAGGAGAAGGGTCATCGCTGGTGGCGAAAATGGAAGGGGTGGAAGTGAAGGGGAGTTCAACAGGTCCTTCTGTGTCAACGTCTGCTGCGTAAGCCAGTTGCACTAGCCAAGGAGGAAGGGCTGAAACTGAAACAAAGTCGTCCCATATCGATTAAACATTTTAGCACAGGCCAAATCTAATTACTAGAACGCACGAAATAGAAAGAAAAAACATAATAAGTTACTTGCCTGCAAATTGAATGAGTGCAGCGGATCCTACAACTTCGAGAATTTCTACCTACAAACAGAAAAACATCATAAGCAAGTAAAGATCACAACATAATGGATTATTTTTTATTAAGAGAAGAGAATAAATTGTAAGTAATATCTCATAGGATCAACCTCAGAAAAAGCTAACAGACTCAGCCCAGCAGCTGCTGCAGCAATCCCAAGAGTAACAGCCACAGTGTCAGATGAGTCCTGCAGTCATCCTCCATTAATTAGAACCATGCAGAAATACTCAAACAAGATCATGAACAAAAATCTATTTATCTTTGTTAGAGATTGTTAGAGATTCTGCATCAATTAGAGATAAAACCAATTTATAATATGTAAGTAGAGACGATCCTCACCGAACAAGTTAATTTGGTAAGGATAATTTGGTAAGGATGAGTTAGTCTTAAACTCACTTCTTCGTAATTTTAAAATCATGCACTTCTTAATAATTTTAAAATCAAGCACATATAAATGGATCAATCACCATATTCTTGAAAAACAATATCTCATTCTCATATATTTTTCTTATCAACATATCCAGTTAATAATTCATTCTTCATTTTTCCTGATTGGTCAGTTTCCTTTCTTGCAAACTAAAATTCTCAATTTGAGAGATTTCTCCCAAAAACAATTTATACACCCTATCTGTATTCTTAAATTAAACAGAGAAAATGCATACAAATTTACAATATGAAAAGCAATGTAGTCTTTTCCCGTGCTTCAGCACTGAGAATAACAATTGCAATGAGATAAAACCAAGATACTTACTGCAATTACTTCAGGTATAGCATCCCTGAGATTATCCGAACTCAATGTCTTCTTTGGTGCTATCCAAGGAAGACCACTACTCTGCAGAATTCAATTCCGTGTCAGAACACTAACCAGTACAAAATAACTAAATTTTAAATGCAAAAGTTATAAATATGATACAGTAAAATGAAAGGGAGAGGAAATGCCTTCCATCCTCTGGGTCCTTCTGCACCATCCTTAATTGCATAAGCAGCTTTAAATCCATTAACGGTAACCAACTCTGCAACCAGTTCAGAGTTCCCATCAAATCTGGCTTCCATCACAAGTTCACTCAATCAGCTTCAAGAAAATTTTCTTGAAAAGTGCAATAAGAAAACGCAAATATTCATGGTAAAATACCACAACAACCTATGAATGTTGGTGAGAATTTCAATCCCCGCATCATTAATAGCAAAATTGAGAAAACCTAATCTTAGATTTTTTTGTCTAATTGGTACTCACAAAACTCGTTTTTGTTAGATAACCTAGTCATAAAATGAGATAACCTAATCATACATTTTGAAAGATACTTATCCTCACAAAATTGACTTAAAAAATAATGAGTGACTAAGCATTATAGACTCTTATCATGTACTATATCTAGTCAAAGTGAAACTTGGGTTTTTCTCATTAATTAACAGGTCATATAAGCAACATTGACTATAACATTGGAGATGAAATTGTTCTGTGTTACTCTTACTTGTCCAGAACAAACAATGTGGTATTCTCTGGTTCCTTAAACTTCAATGCAAGCTTCTTGAGGAACCCTGGCTTATCATCACCCTTATAAGCTATTGACACAGCCTTATTCCTCAGACCCCCAACATCTGGGGACCCCACTTGCCCAACCTCCACCGGAGCTCTTATATCAAGCAGCTGAGTACTCCCACCAGCCCCAAGTTTTGCATATGCATTCTTAGCAGACTCAACACCCCATGCCTTAGGCTTCTTAAAAACCTGAGACGAAACCAATGGCAGTGCCAGAATAGCCACTCCCCCAGCAACAATTGCAGGGTTCTCAGTAGCAAAGCCAGTAACACTCTCCACAAAACCGTTCACATCAAAGTCTCCAGTACCAGGGAGACTCAAAGGTTGCCCCAGTGCTTCCTCGTACGTCAAAGCTGAGGCAACATCACCACTCACAAATGAAGCTGCAAGAAAAAACCCCCCTTGCAGACATTTTGACAAGCAACTTTGCAGCAAAGTTGGTTTTTTGTTGGTAAAGGTTGAAAAGCTTGAGCCTTTGCATGCAGAAAGTGGAGGTTGTTTCCTTGTTGTCTTTGTATCAGAGAGCACAGACAGAGGGGTCAAAGCTGCAGCATTGAGGGCCTCCATGGTATTACAAACTCTGAAATGAGACACTCAGAAGAAGAAAGTGTGAAGTAGTGCTACCATTAGATGTGGAAGCTCAAAGGGTTGGTTGATAGTGGTAAATTTGTTTCCTTGTGAAGGTGTTAGTTAAGTGTTGATCTATCTGGTTTGAGTGGAAACTCTGTGGTGTTGTTGGTGGAGGTGCTGACGTGGTGAGGATATTGGAACATTACCAATGGTTGCATGAAACGTGGAGAATGAAGATGAGACACAGCTGAAGAGGATTGAGTTAAGGTTTCATGGTCTCAAATTTTGTGGCTCATAAACTGCCAAGAGATTTATAGAAACTCCAAACTACCATTCTAGAGAGTGCAGTACAATTTTCTAACTCCTGTAGCATCTTATATTAATTAATTTTTATTTTAATTATATAGTTGATTGATATTTCTGTCTAGACTCTTATTTGTGTAAAAGAAAAAAAAAAATCATATTTCTAATTTATATACTCTATTACTGAGAGAGAAAGGTTTACGTGGTTCCATTATTATTGAAGTTACTCTTTTCAATATTTCAATAACTATTGGTATGGGTTGAAGGCTTTAAAGGGTCAGACTTTGTTTTTAAATTAAAATAATTTACTAAAATTATGATATTTTTCAAAATTTATTTTTGAAAGTTTGTATGATGTAAAATTATTTATTACATTATTAGGATTAATTTTTTATATTTTGTTAAATAGTCAATGAAACTAATTGATTTAATTTTTATTGTAAAGTGGTTGATCTTAAATAAAATTTTATAATTTAAATTTTAAGAAAGTCATTTTATGAAGAATTATTAACATTATTATTCTATATGATATATAGTTATTTAAAAATAATTTATTTTTTATATAATTAAAAATGTTAATTAATTTATTATTTTTGAATCTTATTATATTATATTTTTTAAATATTAAATTAATAAAAATAAATTTAACTTATCAAAATTCAATAAATTATCATATTTTAAATAATTTTAAGATTTAGACATTTTTTTTAAAAAACTACAGTCCAATTACTTTAACTTTTTAATGTTAAATAAAAATATAAAAATATCTTTACATTTTTAAATCATTAAATGTAAAAGTATCATTCTAAATATTTTTATTAAATTATTTTCTGTTACAAGTATTTTTTCTTTTTTATAAAACTTAAGCTCTATATTAATTTCAGAATTATTTTTTTTTCAAAAATATTATAAGTTGTTAATACTTGTTTGATTTCCACCTCTTCTTAAGTATGGGTTCTTTCCAATTAATTTATTTAGTATACCTTTTATCTAATTTACCAACATCTTACAAATATATCATCATTATACATTTGTCATTATTATAATAAAAAACCATACTCTATCACTGTAAAGGACTATCTATTTTGATATCACTTTACTTTAAAAAAGTTAACAAGAAAATAGAAGTAATACTATAAAATAACCAAAGTAAAAAAGTTAAGAAAAAAATAAAAGTAATAATATAAAATAACCAAATCAAAAGTGAAAGAAATAAAGATAAATATCAATTTGATGAAATAATAATTTTTTTTTAACTCTATCCAGATTTCTTGATTATTTAATATTTTTTAAAAATAAAAATATTATTAATTTATTATTTATTAAACAAAAAATTTAAAATTATTATTTATTAAATAATATTTATAATATTAATATAATTTGATAATTATTTTTGGTTAAAAATTATTTTTAAATATTACTTTAAAATTATATATATATTTTTAATTTTATAATAATATATTAGTATTACATTTTTGTTAGGGTTGGATAAATTCAACAAATTTATCTTAGTTATTATATATATTTTCTTATTTTGTAAAGTTTAAATTGTCATATAAAAGGAAGATGAATCTTGCCATGTAAAGCGAACAAAACCCATAAGGCAAGAGTTGGTTTTACCTGAGTTTCGATTGCAAAAAGAGAGATTGGGCAATTGGGTTTGGTGGTTAGCAAAAAAAGCATCAAATTTCAATGCTTTTTCTGCATTTCCCTTTATAAATTCATCTTTTTCTAGTAACACTCTTTCCTCTCCCACTCTTTCTTCCTCCCCAATTTCTTTTCCTTTTTTTTGGAAATTTGAATTTGCAGGTCGTTCCAATGGAGAAGTCCTCCTCTTCGCTCAAGCGGAAACGTTCTAAGAAATCATCCAAGGTATTCTCATATTTCTTATTGTTGTTTGGATTTTAAGCTATTTAATTTTATGTTTCGGATTTATTTCGAGATCGTTAATATAATTTTTAGGAAAAAATAAACGAATATCTTGTTTCTGTTATTACTTGTGTTTGTGAACTGAAATTTGGCAATTCGTGTGAATCATGAAACTGACTAGAATGTTTGCTTTTTTCTGCAGTTATAGGATTTTTTTTTTCTTCACTGTAAGTGTGTTGATTATTTGTATGTGATTTGTTGTTGAGTATTCCAACGTAAGAGTATGTAGTGTGTTGAGTGGATTGATTTAACCAGAGTATGGATTTTTTCTATTTTTTGGTTAAATTTATCTTGATTTTGTGCCTAATTTGATGGTTTAGGCCAAGGTAAGCAGCAGAAGTAAGAAGAGTAGGAAATATAAATCCAAGAAGGTTCTCCGTCGTGAGGTTTCTCTTTCGAGTTCTGACTATGATGATTCAAGAAGTTTGGACACCTCAGAATCCTCTAGTTCTGAAGATAGTTACAGAAGAAAAAGGGATAGGTCTCGTACAAGAAAACATGTGAAAGGTCCTAAGAGGAAGGCTGAGGGACGATCTTACTACCGTGACAGCAGTGAGGACTCTCATTATGCTAGGAAGAAAAAAAGGGCGAAGAGGAAAAAGGAGCGTGATGAGGGGAGGAAGAAACTTTCCCAGAAGAAAAATATTAGGAGAGAAGCAAGTGTTGATTTGATGAGTGACAAATCACAAAGTTGCTCCACATGCCAGGATGGGAGTGCTAGCAGTGATGACAATCGATATAAGAACAAGAGGGGAAGATCGGAAAGGAAAGAGAAAGACAGAAGATTGAGAAAAAGAAGTAGAAGTGAAAGAAGTAGTAGATACAGGGCTAGAAGTTGTTCTTCTTGCAGTAGTGATAGTAGTTATGAAGCTACTAAGGAGAAATATTCAGGTGAGCAGAAATCCAGGCAGCTCCGATCAATTATTACTGTCACAAAAGAAGCGGAAGAATATGGGGAATTCTGTGGAAATGAAACCAGAGAGGAGATTGCTAACGATCTTGATTACAATAATGATGGGGGCACAAGTCTTCATACGCATCTTACATTAGAAGAGAAATTAAGTGTTGACAATGAGGCAGGAGATATGAATGTTGATCTTAACATTGTAGATCCTGGACTTCGAGATGGGAGCTACAATGACAACAATAACGTTAAAGCATATAGTGCCGGGACAAGTGAATCTGCTAAGGAATCAAGCGAGACTTTTGGTGCTAATGTGACTGATGATGACTTGGAGAAAATTCTAAGACAAAGAGCATTGGAAAACTTGAGAAAATTTCGCAGTGAGATGCAGTCTAGTGCAAAAGCTCCTCCTGATGAGAAAAATAAAATTATTAGCCAGGTGAAACAACAAATTGCCGATAAAGGTGAACTGGTTCAAAGTAAGTCTGTTGTCAATAATGCAGTTGTTGGAACAAAATTTGATAAGAGAACCCCTGGAGAAGAAACTAATTTGTTTGATGGGAGGACAAATTTAGTTGCTTGCCTAAGAAACAATGATGTGATTTTAGACACGAATAAAGATATATCTACTTCTGCAAAGTGTGATTTGGCCAGTGCACCTGACAAACTGATTGATTCAAATAACCATAGTGGAACAATCCCTGAATCCACTAATTGCAATACAACCAATTTAGAATTGACCAAACAAACACAAGATCCATGTCTTGATTCATTTCAAACATCTGCTTCACATGAATCTAGCAATGCAAAGTTACTTGTGACCGAGGGTGATGTAGAAAGGAATGCAGCTAAGACTCCTCAAGCTGCAATCCAAAGTATTAATAACATTAGAGATGGTGATGTTTCATCAGTAGAGAACAAATCAAGCAATTTGCAAGTTGAATCCAACAAGGGCTCTCAGTTTCAGCAGAAAACAATGAATGTGATGCGGGATGGTGAAGTGGTACAGGTGAGTGTGTAACAAACTTTCCAATATTTTGAATGTTACCCACATAATGATAGCCCTAGAATATGGTACGCGATCCTTTCCTTTACTTGTCTTTTTTATTACTGGTATTTTGTCAATATGTGCAGGTTAGCTATAAGGTCTATATTCCTAATAAAGTCCCTGCTTTGGCTAGAAGACAACTCAAGCGATGATCTACTATTTGCTCTTCTGGTGAAGAAAAGGTTTTCTGAAACTGTGTTTATTTTGTTTGCCACATGAAAAGTTAGAAACATGTGCAAGAAAGTGTAGAAGTGAAGACATTATCTATGGATTCATCCGTGTATGAACTCTAAGAGCTACATCAATGTCTCTATTAGTTATGCTTTTGGTAACGTAGATTATTGTAAGAACCAGAACCAAGTCTTTAATGTTTTGAATGTTACTTCTCCGTTGACTGGAAAATCTATGATTGAGCTTGCCGAGCCAGTTCACAGGTAACATGAACCATTCAAAATGTGTCTGTTCGTAATGTTTTCTTCTGTATTAGCAGCTTGAGTTATAGTTTTTTTTTTTTGCCCATGTTGTTTTAATTAAAGTTTACATAATTTATTTGACTGAATTGTTTTTCCATCACAACTTTATTTCTTGACGTGTGTATATTTGCAATTTATGCTGTCATTAATGTGTTAACAGAAAAAAAAATCCTAGGTATGTGGTAAAAAAATTTATTGCAAAATTATAAGTGCCGATTTTTGGTAATTCTAGATTTAATCTAAATTTTCAGAAAACTCTTGTTGAAATAATAATATTTAGCATGTTAAGCCAGCTTTCTGGTGGGACTATGTTGTTATTAGGGTTTGTGCTGTTGATTTATCCAGGAGATAAGATAATGATTGTGTATGTTATCAGGGATGTAAATGGGTTGACTTCAGGTTTAAGGCTAAAGAATCCACATGCACATCATTAAGAAAGACATGTCTGTATCTGTCTAATTATCCATTTGGCTGTGTTTTTTTCTCAATTGTGGCCTGAACCGAAATAAAATAACTGATATATATGTTATTAGGGATGTAAATGAGTTGACTTCAGGTTTAAGGCTGAAGAATCCACATGCACATCATTAAGAAAGACATGTCTATGTCTGTCTAATTATCCATTTGGATGTGTTTTTTCTCAGTTGTGGCCTGAACCCAAATAAAATAACTCAAGTTTTAAAAACAATAATTTATCATTGTTATTTTTCTGTCTGTGTCCTTGTATAGAAATACTTACATCAAAATCCATGCTTCACATCAAAAGAAAAAAAAAAAAAAAAACTAGTGCCTGAATATCTTGCATTCAGGAGCCATGTGTGCAACTTCTCTCACTGGTACCTGCCCTGAACTTGTGTCAATAGGTCAGTAAACAGGTGACCAGAGGGGTTCTAAATGGTTAGAGCTACTTGTAAATCATTTGACCTGGTTAAATGCTCAACCAAATTTGTTTGATTGATTAAACAAATAAGTTCGAGCCTAAATCTGGACTCAATCATACAAAGCAGATAGACTAGGGCTTTATAGGTTTGTTAAAAGCTCGCATACTGCTGGTGTTGTGTTTGTTTGTGTGTATTCTATCACAAAAAATGTAATTTTAAATAAGAAAATTTACTTATATTAATAATCTATTTGTACTTAGTAAACTGTAATCTATTGATTTATTACTATATACTATTTACATAACTCTACTTTTCAAAGAGTTGCTTTACTCTCTTCATCTTCTAGTATAATGATATATACTCAACAAAATACTAAATTAATAACAAAAAAACACTTCAAGGAAAATTTTGATGTAGGAAAAGAAAACAATCAAGTTATAAATGAACTAATCAATTTGAGCTTATTATTTTGAGGTGAACAAGTCATTCAAGCTTTAAATTTTACTACTGTGATAAAATTCATGCTTGAGATACAAATCTTTGGTTTTGCTTGATTTGTTTACACGCTGTGAACTAGTATATGTACTCCCCAGAGTTCCTATTTATTTAATATTTAGTACACTGTCCATTAAGGTATCTTGTATGTAGGAAAGGAAGTTCATTGCAATTCCTGGAATCTGGTAAACACGGAAATAAAAATTCAATATTTGGCAGGCATGGGTTTTCTCATTCTGTTTGATTGTGAAATGGTGTTAAATGATGCAGCATGACATGGCTGACCAGATACATCTTAGATGCACTTTACATGATATAAGTAAATTACAGATGCAAGTTTTACTTTACAAGTTTGATATGTAAAATTGAATTAGACTTAAAATACATTTTATATAATGATATCAAAGTCTCTTGTAATAAGTTTTGATGAGTGTATCTTTTGATATATTTTGCTCTAAAGTGTAACAATCGATAAAAGGAACAAATATTATGATGTTGATGCCTATACAAATATAATATACGTTTCTAATGTTTCTCTTTCATTGATGCAGCGTACATTTATGAAAAGAAAGTAATTATGCAATATTTGAAGTCAAAGCAGCAACGTGGTCAATGCCCAATATCCAGTAGATCATTGTTGTCTTGTCTGAACCTTTACATTAATCCTATGCCACGATTGTGTTTCTCTTTACCAAACCTTTGTGTCAGGTTGGCCAAAGATACTGCAGGCAGATAAGCTGGTAGCAAGATCCTTTGTTACTGATTGAGATCGATGAAATGCGCAAAATGAATAAAAGAAACTGACGTAGAAGGTTTTGCCATGCTCAATAAAGATTAGTGATTGATCAAAGCCATTTCAGTTATGATTTTCTCTGTATATTGAGTACCTTTCGGCATCCACTTACTCATGGTCCATTACTGTTCAATATTTTTGCGCTGTGGACGCTTCATTTCAGGATAATTATAATATCTTAGTTGACATGCTAGACTTAGACCTGATAAAGTTTTCACGTTATCCGCTTTCTCCATGGGTTGCATGTTCTTTTCGCTTAGCGATTGTTGTTTTCGCATTTGTTAACCGTTTTTCTGTTTTCCTTATGAAACACAATCTTTTTGTTTTCCTTTCCTCTGACTCTTTTCTTCTTTCTCTCCTTTCCTTTTACTTGCTTGACTGTTATCATGAGAGCAATCTTAACATGGGATCAATCTTAACAAAATAGTTTCAAATTTAGAAGAGAACAACTATCTTCTAATATAAATTATAGTTTTATTTCTATTACCTAAGAAGTGGTGCCAAATAAGGTAATTCAAGATGGGTAATTACTTCCTGCACTCCCCCATTTTCAAACCTGCACCCCCACATTGGATGAAATGACCTAATTGCTATGTTCGTTTCTACCTCATTTCATTCCACCCATCACTGTTATTGCTGCTGCATCATCACCATCGCAGAAGAAGAATAAGAGAAGGAAAACATTAAAAATTCTAGAACGCATTTTCTGGAAATATGTTCTCTGAAAAGTTTATTTTGAAACACATTTCCAAAAACAGTATTTCCAGAAAATCTTATTTTAGAAAACTTTTCTGAAAATCTTATCCGGTCCTGGAAAATGTGTTCTGGATTATAATTCATAAATTTTAGAAAGTATATTTTGGAAAAAATTTCAAAACAAGTAATCTAGAAATCACTTTAAAAAGAAGGATAAAATAATCATTTTGAAAAATTTTGGGGTACAAGTTCAAATTAAGGGGTGAAGACCAAGATCTAACGTGAGTATAGTTAAGTTGGAAACACAAAAAAAGAACCCAAAAATCAAGAGGCCCAAAAGGATGGGTTCTGGGAAAACTATCTTTGATGGGTGGCACCAACTAATTCGAATGAAGGGTAACATTATCCTTCCAAAAAATTCATTTATAAGGATAAACCTTATCAACATTTTTCTTTTTTGCATCCCACGTGGTCACAACTTTCTATCAGCAAGACATGAAAACATTTGTAATAGATAATTGAAGTTTATGCATCAGCTAGAGCTCTCTTAGAATGCCACAGTCCCTTCCATTCATCACTGAAACTACACTCCAATGACACTTTGCATCGCCTTTCATAGCCATAGTTTAATGGACAACCTAGTACAACCTTTTCACCATCTCAATCCCTATGTTGTTCAGAACCCACAAACCCACATGCAACCCAGAAGCCATTCACCCACTTCAGTTTCTCTAGGAATGTCAGAACCCCAGCTGGTTTCTTCTCCTCAATTTTCCTCACCAAAATTCTCTCCTTTTGATAACTTGGGTGAGTTGAAGACTTTGAATTCCGTGAGGGAATTGCATGCCCAGATGGTGAAAATGCCAAAAAGAAGGAGCTCAGTGACAATGGATGGAAGCATGATGAGAAACTACTTGGAATTTGGAGACTTTGTGTCAGCAACAAAGGTTTTCTTTGTGGGTTTTTCTAGGAATTACCTTTTATGGAATTCTTTTCTGGAGGAGTTTGCTAGTTTTGGAGGTGACTCACATGAGATTCTGGAGGTGTTCAAGGAATTGCATAATAAAGGAGTAGAATTTGACAGTAAAGCTCTCACTGTTGTTCTGAAAGTTTGTTTGGCTTTGACAGAGTTGTGGCTTGGGATGGAAGTTCATGCTTGTTTGGTTAAGAAAGGCTTCCATGTTGATGTACACTTGAGTTGTGCATTGATCAATCTCTATGAGAAGTGCTTGGGAATAGATAGGGCAAATCAAGTGTTTGATGAGACCCCACTTCAAGAAGATTTCTTGTGGAATACAAGTGTTATGGCAAACTTGAGGAGTGAGAGGTGGGAGAAGGCCTTAGAATTGTTCCGTCGAATGCAATGTGCTTCTGCCAAAGTCACTGATGGAAACATAGTCAAACTGCTGCAAGCATGTGGAAAGTTGAGAGCTCTCAACGAAGGGAAGCAGCTTCATGGGTATGTTATAAAATTTGGAAGAGTGTCAAATACTTCAATTTGCAATTCTGTAGTTAGCATGTACTCTAGGAACAATAGACTTGACCTAGCTAGAGCAGCTTTTGATTCAATGGAGGATCATAACCTGGCATCTTGGAACTCAATAATTTCGAGTTATGCAATCAATGGCTGTTTGAATGATGCGTGGGATATGCTCCGGAAAATGCAGTCTTCCAGCATCAAACCAGACATTATAACTTGGAATTCTGTTTTGTCTGGCCATCTTCTTCAGGGATCGTATGAAATGGTTCTCACCAATTTCCGGAGCCTGCAAAATGCCAACTTCAAGCCAGATTCATGTTCAATAACTAGTGCTCTGCAAGCAGTTATTGAATTGGGTTGCTTTAATCTGGGGAAAGAAATCCATGGCTACATAATGAGAAGCAACCTTGACTATGATGCCTATGTTTGTACTTCTTTAGTGGATATGTATATTAAGAATATTTCCTTAGATAAAGCTGAAGCAGTGTTTCATCATTCCAAGAACAAAAACATTTGTGCTTGGAATTCATTGATATCAGGTTACACCTACAAGGGCTTGTTTAACAATGCGGAAAATCTATTGAAGCAGATGGGGGAGGAAGGGATAAAACCTGATTTGGTGACATGGAATAGTTTGATTTCAGGTTATTCAATGTGGGGCCACAGCGAGGAAGCTTTGGCCTTGATGAATAGGATCAAGAGTTTGGGATTAACACCTAATGTGGTGTCCTGGACTGCTATGATATCAGGTTGCTGTCAAAATGAGAAGTACATGGATGCCCTGCAGTTTTTCAGCCAAATGCAAGAAGAAAATGTAAAACCTAACTCTACCACCATTTGCAGCTTACTCCGTGCTTGTGCTGGTCCCTCACTGTTAAAGAAAGGTGAAGAGATACATGGCTTTTGTATGAGAAATGGGTTTGTGGATGACATATATGTGGCCACAGCCCTTATTGACATGTATAGTAAGGGAGGAAAACTAAGAGTAGCCTATGAAGTTTTCAGCAAAATACAGGAGAAAACACTACCATGTTGGAATTGCATGATGATGGGATATGCTATTTATGGCCGTAGTGAAGAGGTATTCACTCTTTTTGACAGCATGTGCAAAAGCGGTATCATACCTGATGCTATAACCTTCACCATTCTTCTATCTGGCTGCAAGAATTCAGGTTTAGTTATGGAAGGGTGGAAGCACTTTGACAGCATGAAGACACACTACAATATTACTCCAACCATTGAGCACTACTCTTGCATGGTAGATCTTCTTGGAAAAGCTGGCTTTCTTGATGAAGCTTTGGATTTCATCCACGCCATGCCACAAAAGGCAGATGCTAGTATTTGGGGTTCTCTTCTTTCAGCATGCAGAATTCACAAAGACGTTAAGATAGCAGAGGTTGCAGCAAGGAATCTTTTCAGATTGGAACCATATAACTCTGCTAACTATGTATTGATGATGAACATATATTCCACTTTTGAAAGATGGGGAGACGTGGAGCGTCTTAAAGACTCAATGACTGCTATGGGGGTGAAAATTCCAAATGTTTGGAGTTGGACACAAGTTAGGAAAACTATTCATGTGTTCTCCGCAGAAGGGGAATCACATCCAGAAGAAGGAAAAATATATTTTGAGTTATATCAGTTAGTCTCTGAGATAAAAAAGCTGGGATATGTACCTGATACACATTGTGTACTTCAGAACATTGATGAGAAGGAAAAGGAAAAGGTTCTGCTGAGTCACACAGAGAAGTTGGCAATGACATATGGACTGATGAATATTAAGGATGGATCTCCCATCAGGGTAGTGAAGAACACAAGAATTTGTCAAGACTGTCACACATCAGCAAAGTACATTTCTCTGGCTCGAAACCGCGAGATTTTCCTCAGAGACGGTGGCCGTTTCCACCATTTCATGAATGGAGAATGCTCATGCAATGATCGTTGGTAATTAGATACATAACCAAAAGCATGAAGCGTTTTTCTTCTCTAGCTATTATGCTCTTGTATATCAACACATGGAGTATGCTAATGAAGGGAACTTTAGGCCAAATTAAAGAATGACCAAGTTACTTGGGGATCATTGAATACCCTTTTTGCAAGCTGCAATCTTCACCTGAAATAGTTTCTTCTTTGGTATGAAAAGAGTTAGAAGAACAGATACATAACAATGTGATGAAAAGTACCATGCAAGTTACTGAACATTGACACAACATTCTCCAACAAATTATTGTTCTACCAGGTTTCACCATTTGCAAGAGTAGCATCTGTTGGCTTCATCAGAGCATATAAAAATGTAAAGTCGAGATTGTTTATGAAATATATTCTTCAAATTCAAGCTGCTAACAATCTAGCTTGACAAAAAACAATCTTATGTTACATAGAATATCTTGTCTATGGTTATAACATCATTTTACTTCACATCCTCTTCTCCATCTTTCACATAAGGTTTGATGTCAGAAACACTATTTAATTAGAGTGCACCTGTAATAATATATATATGAAGGAAATTCTCAGAGCAGATTATGGCATAAATTATTCAGACTTACTCAAGTTAGCAAGTGATACACAATTCACTGAAAATTGAGTGCGGAATCGAGTTTGAGTGTGTGTAAATAAATAACCAAAGATAATGATCAACATCCACACACATGTAATTTTCAACAAATTTATGTCAATGATAATAAAATATATTGAAAAATGTTAATTTTATTTCTTTTGGGTGGCGGGGATAAGAGTGATAAGAAAAAACAATAAGCAAAAGTAGAGATAAAATATGATATATGTGATAAAGAAAGAGATAAAAAGATAAGAAGAAAATTAGATAGAATGAGATGGAAGAAAAAGGGAATATATATTAATCATAGTGTAACATGCAAATGACTTTTTTATTATTATTATTATTATTATAATTGTTAACTTAAGGTAACATAACATACATAATATGTATTTATTTGTCGATGTCAATATTGTGTGCGATCATAATTACATCTGGATAATGAATGCACTATTTTGTTGATGACTACACCTTCAATGTAAAGTACTAACTAAACTTTTAAAATAATTTTGAACAAACTTACATTTTGTTAATATAATAACTAATTTAACTAATTATGTTAAGCGATTAAAATCAATTATCTCAAGTAATAATAGCTGATTAAGTCGATCACAACTTGAATTCAGAATTTCACAAATAATTGATAATAATTGATTATAAATACTAAATAATTAATTATGTTGTTTCAATATACTTGTTGTTGTTGTGTTACATGAAAAACATAATAATTAATTATAACTAAATATGATACATTCTCTTGGTTAGTAATTACAATATTTTTCAAACTTCTTTAAAAAGGTAAGCATTTTATGATTTTCTTAAAACTCTCTCTTCTTAATACATATAAAAGAATTTTAGTTGTTTTCTGAAGAAAAAGTTTTTGAAGAATCATCTGTTACATTTTGAATAATATTATTGTTTAAGATCATCAAAAGTGTTCTATGTTATTTGTTGCAATTCTTTTGAGAATATTTGTCACTCTAGGTAATACTTTTTCCTATCTTAAAATCTTTCCTTTTATATTGTGTGGTGTGTTCACATGTATTTGAGTTCTAATACGTGTTGTTCTTGTTGAAGAATGTTCAAGAATATTTTTCTTATACTAATTACATAGATGTTCTTATAATTGAATAATTCAAACAAATGGTGGAACAATCTAGCTAAGGTTACTCATATTAATTTAGATCTAAATTCTAACTAAATCAAACTAAACATATATGCATCTTTCTTTTCATATTGATTATATTATCTTGATATATATTGTTTCAGTGTAATTATTGAAATTTCTTGTCTTATCCTCTTTATCAAAGCTTTCAAGTAGAAATTTTTTTATTATATAAGGCATTTTATTTAACCAATTTATCCTTTTTTATTGTGATTTAAGGTGTATTTTTTTAAATTGTGTTTACAAATTTTATCATCAAATCATTATATATATATATATATATATATATATAATATTTCCTTCTGTCTCCATAAATTTTATCATTTGGTCATTTAATTTGAAATCATAAATATAATGCAAAAGGAAGGGGAAAATGAACACTTGATGGCTAAAGTACCGACAGAACATTTTTCTTAATAAAGTTGCATGTGTTTGTTAAGCTTATGCAAATCATAGATTGCCACTGGTTTAAATGTTTCCATCTACTGAGTCACCACCTAACAAACTGATACACTTTTCCTTATCTGTAAACTTTTTTTCCTTTGAGGAATCTTTGTAAACCTTACTACCCTTTTTCCTATATTTGTAATACATAGTCAATGAAAGGGAAAAAATAAGTCATCAACACTTATTCAATTGAATAATTGAAGTACAATGACAAAAGAAATATTATATAACAAACAGCAGATCTAGAAAAAAAGATAAATTATTGAAGGAAACATTGTCACTATTAGAAAAGAAAACAAAGAACCAAACCAAGATGTGACATCAATGAAAAATGTTGATATATTTACATATCAATCAAGCAATGGAAATGTCTACACCAGAATTTGTGTCTTTTATGTTATAAATAGATAAATAGATTGAGTTGTACTGTGATACTAGCAGTTAACCATGGATTAATGCTTTTGCAAACTACTTCTATAGCACTTTAATGTGCAGAATTTGTCTCTTAGCTCAATACAAGACTCTATATTCCAAAAGTGGTAATGTAATTGACAACTATACTGCTCTCACCTTGGCTTCTAAAGCCACATCAATTATGCAATCTACTACTATTAAGCACTGTTTCTTCAACAACATAAACAGTGACTTGAGCATTAAAACATCTACAATATTGATTGGTTGTGTCTTACCTCAACTTCAAGGTTCAGGCACAACACTTACAAACGTGATTCAGTTAAACTTCACAGGGTATTTAATGCAATATTATCTCATGATGAAAGTGACATTCATGAACAATTGTACAAATACATACAAACGTGAGAAAAAAAAGTACCAACAGAATTTCATTTCCTTGCAAATTCAATCCTTTTCTCCACAACTTTCAGATTATATTTCAACTCTATAATCCTTTTTATATCTGCCTTGTATGCTCAAGTAAGAAGATTAGAGAAGCCTAATGGATCCACGTATTGCATTAAACCCTTTTTCTTATAAATAGCATTTTTACTCTCCCCCATAAAGTGCAGATTTTAAGTTGAATTGGAAAGCACTTGCAAGGAATAAAAACTATATCTTTGAAGTTTGCTCAAAGCAAGGTGCATGAACCTAAAAGGTATTGCTTAGAAGGTCCTCAAAGTAAGTGCATGAAGAAACCTTTGTTTGAAATTCCTCAAAGTTACATGATACCGAGGGAGAGCAAGAAGCACAAACAACTTGATTGATTGTCAAAACATAGTCCTGAACAGGGGAAAGGTGGAATAGATAACTTACAAAAGCTACACTACTTATAGAAGAAAATAACAAGGCAGTATCCACTATTTGGAATTCTCTTGTGCCAGCACATAAATCTGGCTAAAGTTGCAACTAAACATGAAATTGAAAGACTGCAGAAACTGTTTTTGTCCCAACAAAAATATTTACAAAACAACTGTAGTAGCAAACCACCATTCACAAAATCCAGGAAGAAAAGAGCAGGTAAAAACTTTCCCCACCCATCCCATGTGCTCATTAGGCCCAGAATCTCATCTTACAAAACCTGTGAGGGATGGTAGGGGAATTGTATCCATTACACAGGAAAAAAACTTCCAAAACTTTCTGGGAACATGGAAGGAATACTCCAACCAATGTTCACACTGGAACTAGGATCAGAGAGCAATGGATCATAAACCATCTTCATTCTCCCCTAGACATGATTAATGGTTGATGGGATCGGTTCGGCCTTGGACTGCCATCCTCTCTGAGACATCAGCAAGAGAGCTAAGGTTACACCTGATCAGAGCCTCCACAAAGTAACAAGTTTCATCCTTGGTGTTCCCTTCAGGCACATCCACCACAAATGATTCAATCACCATTGTTCCAGGCCTCCCCTCAATCACCTCTGGATGAACTGTTATTATGGAAGAATAGTTCTGCAAATTCCACATAACATGATTATTATAGCTGGTAATAGAGCTACCATATGCATCTCTCAGATACAACATAACAGCATAGGAAATGAAATGACAAACTTAGTTGTTTAGCTTGACTTGAGTGCATGCACATCATCCAAACTCAAACAAACAATGGCATTTCATCTTGGTAACCATTGCTTTCATCTCAGAGACTAAAACTGGCCAAAATTACCACAATGAAATATTTCTTTTGATTAAAGAGCTGCAAGTTAAACTGAGTAAACAAGGCTCAAAGGATTAAAAAACAAATTTATAATTATTAAAAGAAAAGTGGGATTTCATTACTCAAAAAAATTCCAGATTTCATATGAAGAAAAAGAAATTAAGTAACAAGGTAAATATAGGAACAAAAGGATCATACCCTCAGCCTGTGGTCACCTCCAACAATCCTGATGCCAAGAATGTGCTCTTCATCATCAAGTTGTTCCAACCTCTCAGTACTTGTTGTTGCTGGAAGACCAGATTTAACATTCACTTCTCTAACACTTCCAATGCCAAGGTCCCCTTGCATGATACATCTGCTAACAAATGGTTTATATTTCTGGGGTTGATCAAATCTTCTAACCAGTGACCACACCTGAGAAGGGAAACAAAGAACAACATCAGTCAATAATTTTTTTCCTATACTGTTAAAATCCAGCAAATAACAAAACATGCCATCACATATACTTATTTCTTCAATTTCATGACACTGAACCTTCATCGAAAATCCATAAAAAGAATTAAATTGGTTGATAATCTGGTAAAAGTTAAGAATGTTACACATTACTAGATGTAATGCAAAAAAACAAAGAATTAAAGGGCATTATGTCATCTCAAACGGGCATTCAAATTTCCATCCTTTTCCGGTTACACCCTCTATTAACCATAAGGATTAATTCACAAAAACTTGACAAACAAATCCACACACACAAAAGAAAAACCTCTAATCAGGTTACTGTGTCTTTTTTTATCTTCAGAAATAACGTAACATAAAACCTCAAACAAAACCTCCTAATAAAATGATGACTACCCTTCTCCCAAAAGGCTTATCCAAAACACAAGGTTTTAAGAGCCGCAATTTCAGCCGCAGTGTCATGGCTTTTGGAGTCACTACAACCGCATTGTGACTGAAATTGCGGCTGACACTGCAGAGTCAAGGTTTTTGGAGTTATTGGATCCCCAACAGCCCATGTCACAGCATCAAGATTTTTTAATTCACCACAACTGCATCATCCTTACAATTTCATCAGCAGCAACCATATTTGCCTACAATTTTCCACAACAAGAAGGAAGGTGACAAAGCAGCACCAGCAACTACAATTTAAAACTAGCGTCATGAGATGAAAAATCCAAAAATCTTGACAAACAAATCCACACACACCAAAAAACACGATCTTCAAAAATCAAACTCCATAGGACAATCTTAAACAAGACCAGATTTGAGGAAGATTACCCTTCCCCCAAAACTGATTTTTCAACCAAAATATAAGGTTTTAAAAACACTACAATTTCCGCAAAATCTCCACCGCAATTGTGACCAATACTGCAGCATCAAGGTTTTTGGAGGTATTGCAACCACATGCAACTACAATGATGTCACTGCATCAAGATTTTTGAGATATGGCAACCACATGCAATTATATTCCAGTGTATACCACAGCATCAAGATTCTTGAAATCACCGCAACTCCATCAACCAATGCAATTGCTGCAGCATTGATCATATTTTTCACAACAGCAAAGATGGCGACAAAGCCGCACTGTTTTCAAAATCTTGCCAAAACCAAACAAAAAACTCACATCTCATGAGCTGAAAAATCCAACTTGTGGAAGACTTGTTAAACAAATACACAAACACAAAAATAAAATCAATTAAATTAGTATGACAGATAAAACTGTGAAAACCTCCCAGTAAAACGAAAATCACCCTTCCCAAGAGCTGATTTCATAACAAAGATAAATGGTTTTAAAAAAACTTCAATTTTGGCTGCAACTTCAAATTCTTTTTCTTTTTTTTTTTTAAATCACTGCATGCAATTGCAGTCAAAAATGCGGTGTCAAGATTTCTGAAGTCACTGCATCTGCATCACAACTGCAATTGCATCTCGACCAAAGTCAGTTTTTGAAGAGGCTACAACTCATGGCCACTGCAATCGTGATCACATGCAACTTGAACTGCAATTAAAAATCTTGTCAAAACCCAATAGAAAAAACAGCAACCACCGGACTAAAAATCCAACTTTGACAAACCCAAAATCAAGAACAGCCAGTTAGGCACCCATCTCCAAGAAAAAGACAAAAAACAAAAGAAAAATGCCAAGATAAACACACCCAGATAAGCATACAAAATTAGAAACTCAAGAAAACACCCCAAAACAAGCAAAACCTCACAGATCTCCCACAAACAAAGGAAAAAGAAAAAGGAAAGAACTTCATCCCACCCCATCAAGCAAATCAGACCCACCAACCAAAGACACCCAATTTACAACACAATCGGTCCAACAAGGTAAGGTGGAAAAGGCTAACTAACAAGGTGAACAGGGGCCTTGATGTGTTTAACAAGAGCAGAAGTGCACTGGTTTTCCCTTGGTTCATGTCTGTGATGCCTCCTTATGTACTGTGCCTCGAGAGCACCGCGAGAGTCCCCGTTCATCATCTTCTTCTTCCCCTCTATCTCTCTAAACTCACTCAACTTTTTTCTCTCTCTAACTTCTCTTGATGCTTGTTGTTGGTGTTTGTTTTCTCTCTCACCCCTCTTGGCTATAACATAGGTCAGAGGCAACAAGTGGGGTGGGGGAGGGATAAGCTTAAGCTTAGGCTGTACAGAGAGAGATAGAGAGAGAAGAGTTGGTGTAAAAAAGTGTCAACCTTAGCTTAGCTTGGCAGTACATCAAAAATCCATGAATCCACCGACAATGTTTTATTATATTGTTTTTCTTCACCAATGCTTAGCATACATCAATATCAAACATTAAGCATATTATGAGTGGGGCTTATTACTTTATTTATCTCATGTTCTTCACACTCTTCCTCTTTGCCTCATAATTACCTCTTTAAACATCCAAAGACAAAACAAATCCTGCTTCACATTGGATACATAAACTGTTTTTCTTAACAGATGTAAAAATAGTTGTGTTTAAAACACAATCAAATATTAAGTATGAATATGGATAAATTGTTTCATCATCTTGTAAAACACTAACTATTTTATTATATGCAGTAGTTTACTGATAGATATGTATAAAAAAAGTGTAAAAAGTATATATGCAGATTTTTGTTATTGGTTAAAATTTATTAAAAACTATAAAGTTAAGAAAGGAGATCATTGAAGAAGCTGTGAGACTCATCAAAGAAAGCCATGTAAAAGAAATGAGTTAAAGGGTATTTCATTAAGAAAGTATTTATCAGGAAAGTTAAGTTTTTCAAATTATTTTCCTGTTAGCAAATTAGTACTGAGATGGTAACCCAAAAGATACAATTCAAAGCAACAAGAACAGTGTTTTGATGTATTTTAAAATAATGTAATGATGGAGTGTTAAATATTTTATATATATTATCATATTCCTTGTAAATGATAGGGTAAATCAAACACTTCACTTTGGTATATAGCTTTTGATTGGTTAAGAAATTTGGGAGAAGAAGAGAGAGTACAGATACAGACAAGTCACCAATTGTGTAACTTCTTGCTTTCTTTGGAGTTACAACCAATCTTAACTCTCTATTTTGCATCAGTTAAAGTCAAAGGAGGGAGTGTTTGACTCAATTTTAACATCTTTTCTGCAATTTGACAATGGTTAATGTCAATCGGATTAATTTTCAATGTAGACCTTTTAAAAAAGAAAAATGGAACAATTAACTGAAAATATATTTAATGTTTTTAAAATTAATTAAGTTTTTTAGTAAAATAATAGATTTTTTTCATTTTAGTGTCTAGTTTGAGTGATGACCAATTTTTAATTTTTAAATTAATTTTCAAAACACAACTTTAATTTATCAGTATGAAAAAAGAATGGTCATGTACGGACAATAAGAGGGAGTAAATATATAAAAATCAAAGTACTTACAGCTGGATAGAATAAAAGTATAAAAAATGTTCTTCTAAGAATTATAAGATTCATATTAAAAAATTGTACAATAGAACACAGATTTGTGCAAAAATATTAATTTTTTCCTATTTTATTATGTTTTAAAATAACTTTCTTGTAGCTAGTATTTTTATTTTTATTATAATTATAACACCTACAAATTATTCTAATATCTAGTCTATTTAAATCATTAGTTAAAACATAATATATATATATATATATATATATATATATATATATATATATATATATATATATATATATCATTCACTAATATTATATTTCAAAAGATTTTTCTATTTTAAAAAAATTAAAACATAACTAATTACATGTATATTATAAATAAAATAAGAGTTTTTAAAAAAACTTTTAAAAATGTAACTAACTCATTAAATAGCATGTTTTACAACTTCTACAATATCATCTATAATATTACTTGCTCCTCCAAATAAGATCATCACAGATAAAAACAAACACATAACACAAACAAAAAATGGTAAACTATTAATTCAAAATATCTCAATTAATCATGAGGATACATCATTTAACACATAACAATCAAACAATCAATTGACAACATCTATCATCCAACTCAAGACATCACATAATATATACAGACTCAATCTATATCCAAAAGACTCGCACATTGAATAGACCCCAAGATTTCTACCTGTCATACTAGCCCCAATTTGTATGTCTCATCTCATCAGCATCAATCTCAATGATAGGGTTAATCCATATGATTGTCCTTCTTTCAAGCCGCATTTTCAATCATATGAACCTCTTTCGACTCTCATCACCTAAAATATTTATCTATTTGATTCCTACTACTAGTAGAGTTAGGATATCAATCAATCGTTAACCAGATCCTTAGACAATGCACATCCTATTTTTCAGCACAAATGTTTTCTTTTATGAAAACACTATGCCTAAGCATCACATACAATTCATATCATTCATCATCAGTTTTCATTCATCTATTCATTCACTTTCCATTTCAATTTTAACAATCTCAAGAAAATTTCACCACTTTATATATAATTGCACAATATTTGATACAATTCCTGAATCAATTATGCAGAAAAACATATCCATAGGTCATATCTATCAAAGTCTTATAACAAGTTATATTCAATTCATCAAACAACAATCAAAAGTTCTCACATGTTACTTTCTAACATCATTACTCAAATCAAGTTAATTAATCACATCAAATCAAGATAAACAATCAAACTCATTCAGTATTCAAATATTAATCAGACCTACAAGAAAGACTTGAGTACTAATAATCATATATTGAAGTCTTCTATCTCAAAGTTCTATTTGAAAATAACTAATTAGTATAAAAAAGAAACAAATTACTAGTTTTTCTTACCAGATGATAATCTCCACAACAGTTCCTCAAATACTCAACAGAAATACTAATATCAAAATATAAGAATCTAGAGTAAATTATTAGAACAAAACTAAATTTTAGTATAATTTTAATTTTTAATTTTTAAATTAATTTTCAAAACATAACTTTAATTTATCAATATGAAAAAATAATTATATTTATATTGAAATTAATATTATTTTCATCCTTCCTATTTATGTTATATATATATATTAATTATGTGTGTATGGGTGTTTTCTAAAATTAGACAGAAGAGGGAAGAAATATATAAAATGAAAAGTATATTACAACTGGAAAGAATAAAAGTATAAAAATATTTTATTTTTTAAAAAATATAAATTTCAGATTAAAAAATTGTACAATAGAACGCATATTTGTGCAAAAATATTAATTTATTCCTATTTCATTATGTTTTAAAATAACTTTCTTGTACTTAGTATTTTTATTTTTATTATAATAATAATGAAATATCAAATTAGTCACTTTTATTTTTATTTTTAAATTAAATATTTTTACTTTATTATTTTAATCAAACACATATTTAATTATACTTTTAGTTATTTTTTTTCTCACCCACCTAGTTTCTTTTATACGATTTAGGGATTAGAATGTAACATATATTACCAATTCATATCTTCTTTAACCAATTAGATTTTATACACATATTTTTTCTTTAACTTTTGTATTCTTATATTTATTAACAAATCGTTTAGTTTTTATTATCTAAAAAGTTACCTATAAAAAAAACTTTTTTATTGGATAATTATAACAACAACTAATAAAAGTTAAAATATTTTATAATTATTATATAGATTATTAAAATTTTACTTTTTATTTTAAATTAAAATTACAAATACTCTTATTATAATATTATAAATTAATAAAAAATATTTTTATGATTATTTTATATATAAATTTTTTTAATAATTTCATTGCACAAACATAACATTTACTATTAATATGTCATTGGAGAATTTAATATTTAAGTCAAAAATATTCTATGTTAAAACCTGTGAATTATTAATTTATTTATAAGTTTTAAAATAGTTACATTTGGGTAAAACACTTAGTTTGATTTTTAGTTTTGTTTTGTAAGAGTAAAATTAAATTTAATATTTCTTAGTCACTTATAGTTTGTACGTTCTTAAATATTATAAGAAAAAAGTTATTTAGACATCAATTTTAGCTATCAAATAAAATGGTTACTAATTGTGACAAAAATAACCATCAAACAAAATTTTTGTTGCTAAATAACTACAAAATAAAAATAATGATTGAATTTAGTGAACAATTAAGTCAAGATAATTATTATCTAACATTAACTACAAATGTTTTAATCACTTATACTATTAGATTTTAGATTCTAAATTAGTCTCTAATTAAGTTAATGACTAATTTTATCATTTTAAAAATAATAAGTTGGTTTCTAAAAATCAATTTTTCTTGTAGTGAAATAGTCAAAATATGCGTGAAAGTCATTTGGATTTTTATGAGTATTAAGACTTTGTGATAGTTTAATGTTACATTTTGATATTAAAATATATATTAATTATATTAGTAAAAAAATGAAATTTTATAACAGGATATGATGTTGGTAAAAGAGAAAAAGTTGTAAATAAAAATACGGTAACAATTTTATAAATAAATGAACACATATTATATTGATTAATGGATAACCAATGTAATAGGACTAATTCTACATCACTTACTAAACTCACTCATTAAAAACAACTAATGCATAAAATAGTCTAAGAAATTATGCACAATTCTTTTTTTGAAAAAAAAAATTATGCTGGTCACTTATTACATCGGTAGTTGCTCCAAAATGTAATAGAGTGACTTTGTTCATTAGTTATGAGCTCCAACAGGTTGACATTTTTATAAAATTGACTAAAAGTACCTAGAATTTTTTTTTACCCAATTTTTTTTAGAAATTTCTCTTAGTGTATATTTGATAATTGAGTCCTTACATAATATAGATTTATCATAGATCTTGAGTTGTCAACATTTAGGGAGAAAAAACTTCAAATGGTCATAACTTTTGATAGCAATTTCAGATTAAGAAGTGTTAAAAATTAAAGTTGCTTGAAATTAGATTTCCCGAATTTTCAAAATTTTACTAAATTTACTAGTATTTTTTCTTTATTTTTTTTTTCAGGTCTTTTTTAGATTTTTCACTCTTATTTCACATACTTGTACTTATCATAAAATTCTAATTTGTTTTTGGTATTTCCTTGTATTAATTATAGATTATCAAAACATTACATCTTACTATTTAAAAAATAATAATAATAATCGATATAAAAAGTTATAAACTTTTTACATCGTCCACATTAACATCAATTATGGAACTGATGTAAGAAACCTCCCAGAACCGTTATAAAATCCTATTTTTCCAATAATATAATATCAATTAGATTAGTAAAATGTCTATCAATACATAATTTTTTTAATGTTGATTATGAGTAAAAATTAGGTCGATAAAGTATTTATTAATAAATATTAATATAAATATAATCCATATAAATAATATAAGTTAAATTATGTATAAAGAAAACTTTTATAATGTTCCATAGTGTGATTTTAAATATTATCTATCATATGCATTACGTGTTAAGACACAATCATTAAACTACAAAAACAACTAAGCTAGTCATTATTAACATAAATTAATTCAACAATTATATCTAGATTTATTATTTTCTATCAAAAGCATCACAATATATTTTAAATATGTAACACTAGACAACTTTTAATATTTAAATTTTTCTCTCCAAGGACTTTGTAATTTCGTCCAATTATTCTAAACCATTAGGTTACATTTACATTTATTTTAGAAACATTTAAATTACATATAATTTTAGCTTAGGTGGCATACTTGGCTATAAATAGCCACCCATTTTCTTTATAAACAACATTTTGAATATATTGAATGAGAGTGTGATTTGTAGAGCATCTTTAGAGTGTCTTTGAAAAAAAAGAGTTCTCTTTTTGCTTATATCTTGATGATAAATTTTTTTATCAGGCCTTATCTTTGATCATGAGGTCAAATGGTGACTCAATTCAGCATTTATTTTAAAGCATCTTCAAGTGGACTGACCTTCTCTATTGAATAATAAGTTCTTTCATTCTTAGAAGCAAATTTTCAGGCTTGTATAATCCTATAGGTGTCCAATGACAAGCTTTAAAGACATTCTTTACTATCTTTCTTATTGTGTTATTGTGTTCTTACTTTTGTGTTTTTCTTTCACTCTTAGATGCATGCTTTCACACTTAATTATATGGATTAAGTTCGTATTCGGTGGTGAAAATCTTTTATATTCATGTTGTTTGGGTTATAAATCTTAAAAATATAAACAAATTCAATACTAAATCAACTAGACATTCATTAGTAGTGGTGGTGGAGGTGGAACTTCAACCAAAATGGGGTCTTCTACTAATGGTTGAGATGAAGGCAAGGCGTCAGAAGGTAGTAAAGGTGTTAGTGGTGGTAGTGGTAAGATAACATGTTGAGTAGCTTGTGGATAAACTAGGGTTTGAGGTTAAGTGGTGACCGAGATAAGTTAAGCAATGGACTCTTGAATATGGGTAGAAAAGTGTTAGTACAACCTTTATATTCTATTTTGTCTTTTTTTTAATGCATGGAAAGTGACTTTATACTCTTGTTGGTTCTAGGACATATCATCTTGTACGCTTATCAACATTATCAATAGTTTTAAAAGATGGTGTTATTACAGTCATTGTCATGATAGACAATTGAATACTTCCGAGATTTATTTGATGTTTGTGACTTAGAAGTCTCATTAACTTGCAATAGTGCTTTAGATTATTCATGAAATGGTATCTACCTCTTCTTTATCTTTAGATTGAGTTGCAACTTCAAAATTAGCTTGCTACCTTGCAAGCTCTACTATCTTAGCATTTATATATGTATTAGCTTTTACATTAGATTGAATTTTGGAGGTCAATTAAGGGAAGGCTTCTTAAAAGGATCGATAATGCATATTTATATATCCCTTAATTGAGACACCTTTAAGTATTTGAGTGAGGTAGCTAGTGACCTAAAGGTCTTATATAATATGGGTTTATTTTCCTCTTTCTTAGTTTTTAATGACACAACATGGAGACTCGTGATTGTATTATCATCCATGGCCTCAAAATGGTTCCTACAGATGCATTACTGCCAAAAAATTTTGACATATTTTTCAATAAGCTCTGTCATGAAGTAACTCTCATTAAAGACAATCCTTCATTTATAAAGAACGTTCATTATGATTGGTTTGGTGGGATTAGTATAGTTATCTTTTTAAAGTCCTTCATAATGTCCTTGTGCTTGTTGAGATCAAATTACCTTCAAACATGAACATAAAAGATTGATTCACATAGAACTTGAATATCATCTTATCGTTAATGTGCATGTAAGTTGGCACAACAAGTGTTTGATCCTTTAGATAAAGTTGAATCATTATAAGATGGGCTAGAGTTAAGGTCACGAGTTTGATTCCTAGCGGGACAATTGTTGATGGAGAGATTATTGCAAGTTTCACCAATTGTTGAATATTTGAGATAAGTCATTTATTCAAAAGACGCATTTAACATATGAAACATGAAAATGAACATCATAAAAACATAAAAACATTAGTTTAACATAAATAAAGAGACAAATAAGGACTCAAAATTACAAGACAAAGTAAGAAGAAAACAATTCTTAAAAGAGAAAGTGGATAGAAGACTAGATGGAAGCAATGACGTGTCACTGGAAAAACACTCGCTCCTCTAAGATAAAGATCATAACATGAATTGTCACTTGACTCTTAGAAACCAAGATAGGACTTTAAAGAAATGTGATTACTCTTACAAGAGCAAACATTTAAGAATTTATCTAATTCTCATAAAACTCAATGTTTTGTACTACCGAAGGATGGTTATATACACTCACTCAAGATCGAGCTTTGGTCAAAATTTTACAAGAATAAAAGAGGAAAATTCGTATATAATGCTTAAATCTAGATCTAGATCAAATGTTAGGATTAATTTCATGCTTATGTCACACTTTCAATATTATTTGTTATATGTAACATCGAATTTGTGACATTTGAGCTATTATACTCTCAAGTAGAAAGAATTACACTCTGATTATAAAATACAACGTTTAACCTTGTTATAAGTTCTCAATCCAACAAGTAGTATTATAGTCAAGGTCACAAGTTTGATTCATAACGGGACAACTGTTGATGGAGAGATTATTGCAAGTTTCACCAATTGTCCCGTGGTAGAGGTCAACTGAGCCAAGTCATAGTTGAATTGTGGCAATTGTTATACTCTTAAGTAGAAAAATTTATACCCTAATTATAAACTATAGTTTTTTGTCTAATGTTAAGTGCTTGATCCAACACTAGTGTCAAACCTGCCATGCCTGGCTCATTCATTCCTTGCCTTGAGATCATTCTCATTCGTGACTCATCTCCTTCCATGACACTTGAACCCTTGAATATCCAAGAGAAATGGTGAAAAATTTTACATGACTGACCACACCTAGATTGTCTTCTCCCATCTTCCAAATGCTTGATTGGAATTGTGTCCACCAAAATGATCATGAAGGCCTTGTGCATCATCTCCTCCTCACAAGCAAGCAAGGCTACCTTACTCCTTCTAGATGTAACCTTTTTCTTGGATTTCTTAGCTAGTCAAGATGGGTTAGTGACAATGTTACTAGCCAAGAGATCTTCTACAACTTTCTTAAGAGGTATGGTGTTTTACTTCTTACCTATCCATGACATTATGCTCCAAAAAGTACGATCATTCACTTGTTTGTTTTATAAGCATAGTTTTACTCACACTTAAAAGCTTTAATCATAGCGTTTTTAAACTATAATTAATAATAAAAGCTTTAGTCATAGCTTTTTTAAACTATAATTAATAATAAATTTGTCATTTTAATTAAGATTCTAATTAGATTTATTTGGACCTTAATTGTTATTTGTACTGGTATTGTGTTTTTTGTCGTAGTAAATGGTATAATAATTACATGCATTATTAGATCAAATCTACAATATCTCAAAAACAAAATTGAAAGCCGCTCATTTGCAAAACAAAATATGAAGAAACGGAGTTTGCGATAAAGCTGAAATCAAAATTCGATAATAATGGGAAATTAGAAATTGAGAATATTTGAACAATATATTAAACAAAATATATTTTCGAGTTCCTTAGAGTAAACAAACCTATTAATAAAAACAAGCTTCAACAGAGAAAGAGGGAGTTCAGCATTGGAACACGTCTAAAAAATGAAGCATCATATTTTTCTTATGTTCTTCATTGTAATTCTTTTGTTTTGTCTTTGTATATAATGTTAAACTCTTTTGGGTTTATTCCCTTATAATTTCACAATAAATTTTGAGGTTTTCATTCAATAAAATTTTGTTCTTCTGCAGTAGATTGTGCTTTACTATTAGTCTTTTTGAAATCTAATTTATATGAAAAGAATTATTTTTAAACGTTTATTAAGAATTCAATTAATTTTCTGTAATTAAATTTCTTGTTAGTTTGTTTATTTCTAATCAATCTCTTATTCCCTTAGTTCTAGAGATAGAATATAAAAATATTATAAGTAAATATTTCGTAATAAGTAAGATATTAAATATATCAGTAAACATTTGATTTACAGATAAAATTTTGTTGAATTTGATTAACATGTTTAATTAAGTTCAACTATGTGTGAGAATCCAAATAATCTTAAAATTAGAAAGACAAAATGATCTCTATATTCTTTTCCATCATCTATAACTATCATCTATTTCAATATCCCTTTATTTTACTATTATGTCTAACTTTTATTGTTTTGCATGAGTTTTAAACATTATTTGACTTGATTTACTATTAAATTTATTAAAAGACAACTTGAATAAAGTAATCTTAACTATATTATCATTTCTTTAATATTAGATGGTTAATTACATTAGATAGTTTATAATAAAATTCTTTTACTTTGATCGTAAAAAACATAACGATAACATACATTTAAAACTATTCAATATACAAATATTCCATATACCTTCTTCATCTATTGTTAAACTGACAAATATAAGTATAAGATTTTTCACAGGTTTTTCAGTTTTTTATATTAAACTTCCTAAACAACTCTTTTACATTTTTTCCAATAATTCATTTTTTGTTTTCTTTTAACTTCAACTCTTTAATCATCTATTTCAAACTTACTTTGTATAAACTTTAAAAATTTCTTGTACAATATTTCAGTACCAAAATCTTTTTCATATTCCTTTTTAAAGAGAGTTGTGTTTGTTTGTACTATCACAAAATGTTTTTTTTAAATGAATTGTTCAATTATGATCTCAAGTTTGAGATGTTCTTTTAGATTATATGAAGTATTTAAATTTAAAAATATGATCTAAAAAAAGTATGATATGAACAAATTGAATTACTCCACTTAGCATTTACAAACATGGATAAAAATATCTTTTAAAATTGTTTACCTCACATAGAAGAAGAATAAATTAACTAAATGCATACAATGTAAGTTTCATACTTCATAAAAATTATAAAAATAATCAATAACAGTGTATTGGAACTCCAAATTTTCATTAACTTTTAAAAATAAAATAATTGAAAAAACATCCTATAGTATGGACATCGAATGAGATCATGACATCTAACTAATTATTGCAATTGGGTGTGCCCACTGTATATCCACTTGGGTGTGCAATAAATGCAATACATTATCTATGAATAAGTTAATTTAAAGTCCATATTTTACTTTTTTAAGAAAAGGCATGAACACAAAAAAAGTGGGCTATTTTTAATGAGATTCACATTATTTGTAATTTTTGAGAATGGTTTGGTTTTGTCACCATCCATATAAGTTGAATGATATGTTTATTTTCTTTTGGGAACAAGACCAGACCACTATTTATTATTCACAATATTCACGCATGTTTCTTCATGGTATATCCTGCAGCATCTTTCTTTCCAAAACATGTGTGGGTGAGATGTGTCCCTTCAGAAAAAAAGACAAACCTGCACCAATCAATCTTTTTTTTTTTTAAATCTTTTTCATGGCATCTCATAGAACATTTTAGAAGGAAAGAGATGTATCATAGCTAAAAATGTTGATTTTCAATTAGCATAACCCTTACAAAATTAATTACATTATGAAATTTTAGATTTTAATTGTGTTATAGTTTGACTTCCTAGAACATCATAAACATATATGTTTTCAATCTTTTGAATTATGATAATTCAAACTTTTTAGAAGGAGATATTTTAGTTTTTTAAACAATGTTTTGAAAGTGAAATTTCAATTTGTTATTGTGTGAAATCAAAAATTAAAACGATATTTTTGTAATTAGTTCATGATAAAATTCTAGTCAATATTGTTGAAAATCTTCCATTTTCCACCATGTTTATCTCAAAACTTTATCTTTATCAAAAAGAAAAATCTTAGACTAACTACCTATACCTTCCAATCTAACTTTAACTCCAAACATATATCTATATCAGTGTTAGAGAAAACGACCACCTTATAATAAAATGAAAAAAAAAAAAAATAGTGACGGTTGAAGTTAGATCATTGTGAAACTTTTTCCTTCTCCAGTTATTCATTTCATATCCCATTTTAGTTATATTCTGCATGCATATTAAATAATGTTCATCCATAAATAGTAGTCCTCCCACCAGTTCAGAAGAAAAAGTGAGAAGAATTTCAATATAATATTTCTTTTGTGTTTAATATTCCAAAAAGCACAAAGCCCTACATAAAAATGTTACGTTTCGATCAACTATAGGATAAGAAACCACCAAGCATGCATGTAGTATTTTATAAAGCCACGTATTCTCAAATTTTAATCTTTTTCTCACAAATTTTAAGTTGATTCATTTATTAATCTGCAGAGCCCACCGACCAAGACTTGGGAAATTATTTGTTTTATTCTTCCCATCTGTTTTTCTAAAATGAGATGACCTTTTTTATCAGTCACTTGGGGGGACAACTTTTGTTCAAACCCTAGCTATTGGAACAAGTGGTGAGAACACGACAAACTTATTATATAAAAATAATATGAATATGTGAATATGGTACGCACTTTAATGTCGTACCCAACTGTTTTTCTCAATTTAAAATACCAAGTTGGATGTCAAAGGTGTTATGGGGTTTATTGATCTTATTACCTAATTCATTAGAATAATAGTTTAATTGTACGGTTAGTGTTTTTTTCAAGGATTATAAACTATAAATACACTGATTTAAACTCTTTTCTTTAGATGGATTCTTTCATATATCACAGTAATATAATATAATTTATTAGTTTTTTATTTAACTTTTAACCCTCTTATGTGATACTGAATAGTGATGCAATCATTCAAGTACTTTTATCAATAATAAAAACAAAATATATGACACAAAAGATGTTAATCCAATTGTAAGTTTGTAGTTGTACAACAAAGTACAGGTGGTTATTGAATATTTATATAACTTTAATTTAAAATACTGAATAACTACTGTACTAAATCTCTTAGAACAAAGTAGAAATAATTCAATCTATTTTTTTTTTCTCCACTTGCTTTAGTTGTATCTTTTATTGCTTGATTTTTGATTTTTTATATTAAAGATATACGTAAGTTATGTTTTCATATATCATTACTTATGTCAATCATTTTAGTAAAATTCATTAGACATTTACAAAAGATTGATTACAGAAGGCATATTTGACACCTAGATGATTCCATTTGTGGAATTAGAAAGATATCATCTAAGAACCAAAATTAAATGAGAAAAAATAATTAAAATTAATTATTTATACATATGAAATATTAGAGCCCTTATTCTAAAAAAAATGAAATTTAGAGCTAGTATTTATATCCAATAGTTAATAGCACATTTTTTCCTGCTTTAAAAGTTATTAGTTCAAACTAAATAATTACTACACTCTTTTATATTGATAGTTAGCAACATATGGATAATTAGATTAGTTACCATTTGTTGTTACTTCTATAAACACACACAAACAGGTACTGGTCCGTACTCTCACATTAATACCAATTAAAATAACAATTTGTTTGTTATGCATTTTATTTAATAAAATTTACTGATGATTACTTTTAATAATTTGTGACTAATCATAAAATATAAATCTAACTGGGAACTTGAATTGTAAATGTGATCATGTTCTGATGAGCATATACATAATTTTTTTTTATCTGACTTTGTTACGTTGGATTTGAATTTACTTTATGAATTACATCTTATTAGTAAATTGTGAAATATCTTCAAATGTCTTTTAATTCGAGTTCCAGTCCCACTTTTAAATTAATATTACAAATTTATTTTTCATGGTCAATTCATTCATCTAAACCAATCCTATTATAGTTGAGATAAAGATAATTTTTATAATTCATATATAGTTAATGATTTTTTTTCCTTTCAATTAATTACTTAATTGAAGAAGACTTTTATTTTCTAAATTAATACTCAAAATTAACATTGGCAAAAATATATTAATCAATAAATTATTTTCAATACACATTTTATAGTTGGATGAGATAAAGAAGATTTTTGGAAAAATTAAGTAAAAAAAATTAAAGAAGTGATGAAAAAAAGTATCGTTTTGCTAGTATATAGGATTAAATATATAGGGAGGAGCTCCTACAAGGGTTAACTAGTAAGTAGCTTTGACTTGCATGTTAATGAGCTTCTATTAAATATTATATTTAAGAAATAATTATGTGTTGGGACTTTTAATATTTTTTGATATATTAAAAGCATTTGATTATATTAGTTATAAGTAAATGATAATATCATCATCTTCTTTTTACTCTCTCACTTGAATTGTTAGAACTTTTATTAATCTTGTTTGTACTTCAGATTTAGAATTTTAAAGGGTTTTAAGTTTTTTTTTTTTTTATCTAAGTCAACTCCTTTAAATTATGTGGAAACTAGAGCACGTTATGAAATAAAAATCATTTATTACGTCCACTTATCTACCCAATTCAATTAAAATGTAGGCAAAGTTTAAATAAAATAGATTGATCAATTTACCTAACTCTACTTACTAACATTATTCTATAGAATTACTTTTTAATCTATAAAATTGTTCTCGAGGGCTTCTAGTAAACGTTTTAAATGTCTATATATTTTATACATCACTTATATTTATGGTACTCATCCAATTCATTAAAATAAATTTATTTCTATTTTCTTATTTTTTTAAAGTAAAATAAAATGCAGTTAGAGATGTAGATTATAAATAATTATTATGATTATAAAACATTAGAATCATTATTATGATAAAAATTATATTAATTACCTCCGTTACAGAATAATTGATATCACTTGCAACAATCTTTTTTTAGCAATTGTTCTACTAAGAAAAGAACTTTTTGATTGTTAATCGGTCTATCTTTCGTCACATATAATTGTGTTAAATAGTTATCTCATTAGAATCGAACTCTGTGATTTTTCTCTGACACCAATTGTTGGATCAAGCCTTATCACAAGACCAAAAATTATAGTCATTGTCAGAACAACAACTCTTTCTACTTAAGAGCGTAACAGTTCAAGTGTCATAAGGGAATAATTGATATCATTCACCACATTACTCATATAACTAACTGCAAATTTTCATATATAAAGAAGAGAACAAGGTAATAGAGAGCATGTATATATCATATTATCAGAGAAGTTACTATAAATTACAAAATCATATATTTCATCAAATAAAAAATAAAATGCATCAAATTTTACCGTTTTAAAAAAATTAAACTAATAATAAATATGTACCTTAACTTTATCTTCATATATTAATATATATAAAAAATTTTTCTCTTTCTGTTTCATTTCAAATTTTATCCTGTATTTAGAGATGCTATCCAAGTGCACCCTATGGGAAAGCATTAACTTTTGATTGAAAGAATGAGTCGTAGAGATGAAGAGTCACGTGGAGCTGCCTTATTCTTCTGAGAAGATAGACCAACCTCTAAAGTGCAAGGACACCATAGATTCTTTTCCATGGCACAAGTGCAAACATTTGTAGCTGGGCAAGGTCTAATAATGTGTGATTAGTAGCTGCTTCTTAGGGTTCCAAAGCTAGAGACAGAGGACCATGTTGTCTTTGTCTGAGTGGGTTACAAGATATATGAGTCATGTTCAATGTTCCACTCCCGTTTCCTATCTCTTAAGAAAGCATTTCTTTTTCAGTTCCACAATGTTAAAGTCATAAAGTCAAAAATAGCATTTCAGGAAATATTTTAAGGTAGTCACTAAAGATAGGTATAATAAATGGTGGGTCCTAAACCTAACATGAGCTCCTATAAAGGACGGCTAAAAACCCGCCTAACCTAAACATGTAGGTTAAGATTAACTTAACATAATAGCATGTGAATATATCAATAATTTTTTAAAAATTGCAATTCAAAATAGACTTGTAATATTGTATGAAGAATTTCTTTTATTTGTTTTTTATTCTCTCTCTTTTGTACCCACCTTTCTCTCCTCTTCCCTCCTCTTTATTTTTCTCTCCTCCAAATCTTACTTTTATATCCATTACCAAGTGTACTTTTTAAGTGATGACATACACGTCTACACTTTGTTGATAATAAAAAAATAGATGATAGTATTCACTCACTTATTTTGTTAATCAATATCCCACGCTGAAATCAAAAAGGCCAAAATACTTAGGATACATTTTTATTATAATTTTTGGCTTTTAAATGTTATTTTCTAACTAAAAACACAATTAAGCAAAATAGTATTAATTGTCTAACTCATTTCAAAATTAAAAAAGTTATATACAATTATGAAAACACTTTTTATATCAATTATTTTTTACTTATTAGACAACATAAAAATATAAACTTTTTATATTGATTATCAAATAATTAACATAATAAACTTTATTTATTATTTTGGTTCTTGATATAATCCAAATTGCACGTTGTGAAATTTTATATAATTCTACTTAATATTTCATTAAACACTTTCTCGTATTATTTAAAATCTCAAACTTTACATAATAACTATCAATTCAAGTGTCATCCAAATCATATTGTAGATTTTTAGAAGAATGTGTTGTGATTATATCAATATGCCAAAATAATAGTATCATTTTTTACATTATTTTATAGAAAAACATATCTTAACGTAATTATTCATTAAAAACAACTATTTTACAACTATTTTTCTTAATAAAATATATTATATTATAATAAAGTAATAATTTATATGGTTGTAAGGTGAATGTAAAAAAGAATAAATGGTGTCAATGAATCATGACCATCATATTATTAATTGATGAAATGATACAAAATAAAACTTAAGAAATGACAGAAAAGAGGTATATTATTAGAAAATTGTCATTGAAGTCAAAGTCGGATTAGTAAAGTCCACATGAAAGAATTGTTGAGTATGTATTTAAATATTTGCTTAAAAAGTATCTCTAAGACTTTGATAATAACAATTAATACTAAGCTTTGGTTAATTTAATGATTTGCTTTGGTTAATTTAATGATTTTTATTGAAAAACGAGTTTAAATTTAAATCAACCTTATAAAATTGATTTAGTAAAGTGAGATTTGTACCTATTTATATACTATAAATTAACTTTATTTCTAGTTGATGTGAAATTTTCAATACACCTCCTCACTTCGAGGTATATACATCTTAAGCGTGAAACTATATATTTTTGGGTAATCTGATAGCATCTGATAACAAATGAAAAAATAGGCCTAACAAGTATTGTTAGGATAGACTCTATTTATATTAAGAAATGGGTTTTAAGCCTGAACAATTTACTAAGTGTGAATTATTTAATATTTCTCAAGCTTACATGATCAAGAACAAACATAGTCTAATAAGACACTAAACACATAGAAACTCAAAGTAAGAATAGATGCATATGCTTAAAGTGCTAGACGAGTAAAAAAATAAATGATTCATAAAGAAATAATAGACGCAAGAGATGTTAGATGCATATAGAAGCTCAAAGTAAGAACAAACACGTGCTTAAAGCACCATATGAGTAGATGAATAAACAAGTTGTGAAGAAGCAACAAATATAACAAGTGTTAGACGCCTACATCAAAACTAAACAACATGCAATCATCAAATGTGGTCCAAATCATATATTTCAGACGGATGAAAGAACATCTATCCAAAACTAATATCTGACATTTTTTCAAGTAGATCTTAACATTCATACAACTTAGTACTCCTAAGCATTATATGTTTATTTCGATATGACATGTACAATAGAGATGACTACTTAGATAAAATAGGTCATTTCATTTAACAATAGGAATGTTAAAGTAGAAGTTTTAGCATAAAGTCAAACATATTTAATAAAACATTGACACAAAAGACAAAGCAAAAGCATTAGGCCACAATTAATCTTTTTCGTGACTCTTGTAAATAAAAGTTGTCCCATGCATAAGAAAGATTTTTGGGTGATATCAATAGACATAATACTCATATTCAAGCATACATGATTCTTTCATTATTTAGCTTTTAAGTGCTCAATAATAGATGTTTTCTAGACTATGTGAAAGAGAGAGATCTTATTTGCAAATTCTTCACTGTTATAAAGTTATTTCTTAGAGCAGTGAGAGTTTATATTTCATATTCACTTATTTGAGTGTGAAACTTGTATAAATAAATCTTATTGTGTTACTTAAAAGAGGTTTTGTATACTTTCTCTACAAAAAAAAAAAACCCTTGTGTACTTGTACTTTTACTTAAGAGGATGTGAACAAATAACTATAAATGACTTCTTATACTTATTCTAAGTTATAAGAGATAGAGAAAATACTTGTAATCAGTTGCTAAATTAGTGGAACCATTAGCATTGGATAACTAAATGTAGTTAGGTTGAGGGTGAACCAAGTGTTCCCTTCTTTTTGTTACACATATTTTTTCACTCTTGATCATAACCTAGTTTTTTCAAAAGAACTTGTAAATATCTTTATAACACCATTAGACAATGTCTTGTTATCTAATAGACATTTGTGAAAGTCTTTACAAGATATTTTTAAGTAAGTTCTATTCAAAACCCCATCTATTTTCCAGTGTTAATGTTACGATTTCTCCAACACGAAAAAATTGTGACAATTTCTATCTTGTTTAAACTATACTTAAGCACTATGACTTAAAGCTATCGATTAAATACTAGAACTAAAAATTTACAACTACATCTAATATCATCGTATGAATTTTCTAAAAAGTAATTAACTTATCACTTGAATGAGATGTTCAAATAATAACAATTCAAGAACTTAAGTCAATTGAACTAAAAGTTAAACTTATAAATTCAATTCATTTCTACATTAATTTTACTTATATCGATTTTTTTATCCAGTTGGTTTAATTTATCTAAAAATACTAAACCATAACATTCAACATATTTATATCATGACATCAAGCAAACCAACCACTAAAAAAAAATAATACCATCTAGTTCAAAAACCCAATATTCATCTTATCATTTTGTAATGTTTAATTTAGGGTTAAATTCTAAGTTGTTATCATATCCAAAAATATTTATTCTTCATCTATTTTAAACTCTTTTGTATATAATTCATAAAAAGATAAGTTGTTACATATAAGTACACATAGCTAAAAATAATTATATACAACTATTATATATTTAATAAATATATTGTATATGATAAACATTTAAAAGTGATATATTTAAGAAGTATCTTTATAAAGATCATTCAAAACTTAATTTAAATTAATTCATTAATGAGTGAGATAATTTAAATTGAGTTTTGATTTTTTTTTTAGTTTGACTTTTTACTGACTATCTTAATTGAACTAAATATTAGATTGGTTAACTAGTTTTCAGTTAAAAATTAGATTCTTTTCGGAAAGATATAAATGATAATACTTGAAATAAAATCACAACTAAACAATTTTTATAAAGACTTTATACAATTGAGTTCAACATAGAATATAATCAAATCCTTTAGAAATATTTATTATAATTCTTTAGTTAATATTGTACATTAAATTTGTTAATAAAAGAATATTAAAAAGTTTGAATATAATAATAAAATAATAGAATATTGTAAATCATATAATATTTAATGTAAATATTTTAATATAATAATTTTTAAATATTAAAATAAAATAAACATATTTTACACACACATATATATATATAGTGTCATAAAATGATAAAAAAAAGTAAAGTTGTCAGGATGATAATAAACTTCTATGAAGGTAAAAAAAGGAAAAGCAAATAAAACACTACATTATGAATTGAGTGTGATAAGAAAAACAAAAGAAAACTAAACCTTATCTAACAAAATTGAAAAAAAAAAATGCTATAGTAAGTATTACTGATAACATTCAATTAATAAAACACTAAAAAATAGTTAAAATAATTTAGCAATCATAATATCTTATAGTAGAGCAAACATTTGCACCTCAAAAGAGAACAATTGTTGTGACATGTAGGGAAATTAGAACCTTATCCATTGGGTCCATGATCAACTACCCTTCTCACAACTCCAACTTTCAACTATAAAGATTAATTGTTTTTCTATCATTTCAAACTTTACTTATTGAATTAATAATTTGGTCCAACCTTTTGTTAACCTATGTCTAAGTTAGGTAGGCATGTATCCAATAGAAATTAAGAGTTAACTAAACTGCTATACATAACGAAACTATGTTCGCACTCAATTATCAATTCATGTTCTTGAATATATCCAATACCAAATATTCTAACATTAGTTCTATAAATTACTGATTTTATTTCATTATATGCCGCCGAAAATTTATCCAACTAAAAACTGACAAGTGTTATACCAGAAAACATAAACAGATGACAATTTATCTACATATGATGTAATGGCACTGAAAAATTACAAATTTTTTTTTTCAGTTTCCGACAAAATGATGTGAAGCCACTAACCTTAAACAAAGTGGAACAATTTTATTGGACCTTATACAAAACTGAACGAGGTGATGCAGTTTCCAGAATCGATTTACGAGAAATAAAAGAGGGCATGGCTTTTCTTGTGGTGGTTTTTGGGGATGCTTTTTTATCTTTAATTTATAGTGCATGTGAGGATATTGATTACTGTTTAGACCTTTTTTATATATATTTTTCTTTTTATCTTGTGATATCATTTATTAGATTAAATTGCATGAAATTTTGTATTAGTTGACAGAGATGCTTTGATTTTAATTCGTGTTATTTTAGTCTGTTATTTTTTCTTTAATTTTTATTATTGAGTTTTTCCGTTATAGTTAATGTTGACAATGTTATTACATATTATGTCATCCAAACGATTTTAGAAAATACTAAAATAACACACTTATAGTAATTGAAAATAAAAAATAACAAATTCATTAGACTATGATAAAATTAATATATTTATAAGAAAAATTGATTATTTTCCTACAAGGAATATTTAACAACTAAAAATTGATACTTGTAACTAATAATTTAATAAAATTCATAATCACGACCAATAACTTAAGTAAAAAATAATAATTCAATTGACTATTGTAAAATATCATTCAATTTGAGCGATATGAAAAGAAAAATTGTGTTAATGCTTAAAAATGATTGATTTATTCATTTTTAAACAGGTGATGAGGATGTCATACAAATACATTTAAGGTATCCAACAATAATAGTTAATCCAAAAAAAAAATTAAGTGGAAAAAATTTTTAATATTTTTTTTTAAGTTAAATTGTCCTAAAAAGATAAAGTAAAGGTTAGTTATTATAAGGGGTATTATTGATGTTAATTAAATTTATCAATTAATTTAGTCATCTTTTTAAATATCTCCTGTGATATGTGACTTTTTCTTCAGTTTTTATAAATATGTTATTTTTTATTTTTATTCTTTATAAATATTATTTTTTTATTCTTTATAAATAGTATATTTTATTTTCAGTCTTTATAAATATTGTATTTTATTTTTAATCTGTAGAATTTTTTGTCCTTATAACTATATCATTTTTTCCTTCTGGTTTCTAAATATATTTTATTTTAATCTTTAAAAGTATGTTACTTTCGATTTTAGTCCTAATAATATTACTTTCATACGTAAAACTTCTCATAACTTATTATTTACTGATTTGATAATTTTAATAATGTGACCAACAATAACTTTACCGTTAGTGTAAGGTAAAATATTAAGAAAAAAAAAATAACACAAGCAATTTTGATAGGGATCAAAGCAAAATATGTCTATTTATAAATATAAAATAGTATCTAAATTGAACTACACTAACATATTTTATATATTACACTACTCCCTTTATCGTTCAAAAAATATTACAATAATATATTTGTGTGTAATTCAAAAAATTATGAGATACCATTACATTTTACCTATCAAATATTAGACTGATATTTTTTGTAACTTGCACATATCTGCTAAAGTTTTTCCTGTTAATTTCACACAACCCTAGACGTTACACCTACCATAATTAAAAGAGCAGAGAAAAGCAATTGGTTCACTAATGTGTTTTGGCAAAATGTTATTTTAGTAGAACGATTTCTTCTTGACAGGACCAAACTAGCCTGAAAAGATGCTCTGAAATCCAAACAGGAAAGTTAAGATGAAAACAAAGTTTATGTTATGTCCTTATTGTAGCAATCAAATACATTCTATGTATTCAATTAGATGTGGTATAATGAATTTGTTCTATGCAAGTGCTTAGTGTACTTTTGAAGGTTACATGCTTGACAACTGTTAATCAAAAATCAATAATTCATTTTATATTTTCTGTGTTTACATTAAGGCGTGAGAATGAGATCTCTCTCTATATAAAAAATATAAGTTAGATATTTAAAATAATTTTGACTTATTAAATGTAAATAATAGTGTTTGACCTAATCGTAGCAAAAAAAATCAAATATAACGTGTTTCAATAAACTGGTCCCCATGAATTATTGCTTCATAAAATTCAGCATTGGGAAATGTGAGAGAATATATTAACAATGGTGGATGCTTGCTCAAGAAATTGTTGCATATAATAAAAGAGGGATTTGATTAGTGTATTGGTTGGTGTATAATAAGAAATTTAGTGCAATCTAACATGGAATAGAAACCCTAAGTTGTGAGTGGTAATTGAGGTTATTGGCCACTTATATCATGCACACTCAAAATCTACACTTAGGTTTTTTAATAGTTTTAACTTGATTCATTGGTCTATGAGAGTGTAAAATAATGAAAAGGATAGCAATGCATGCAGCCAAACTCATGCATGTGAGTACACAAGAAAATCCATTACTTGGCTCTGTCAACTTTCCCATCAATAACATCAAAAGTTATCATTGGCAAATAGGGTTTAATTTGTAGTGATAAAAAAGATCAAAGCAAAGCTACTTTTTACCATAGACCCGTTAGAGAAAAAAGAGAGAGAAGACCAATAATTTATCAACAAATTTGGATAGGGACCCCTTTGCATTAATAAGTGTGTAGTTAGTAAGAACTCAAATCCTTATCTTAACTGCAACGGATTGTTGGACCACCTCCAATTTTGTGCTTTAATGCATAAAGTTACAATCGATATTTATAAGGCATGCAACAATATGGTCACATCAAGCATAAGAAAGTTCAAAGGTGTTTGGTTTTGATTGCAGGGTTTTGCAAAATTCATTGTCAAAAATAAGGTAGATCTCATGATGGTGCACATGAAATTAACTCTCCTTTTGAGCTCTTTTGAGCACACACTGAGCTTTCAAGGGTAATTCTTCTGGAGATTCCCCTGGCATGCTATGAGTTTGTTGTTTTTCTCTTATTGCCATTTGAAAAACCAAAAGCCCTAGAATAACCTAATTACTTTAGAAAAAAAAAGTTTCTTAGTACTTGAGTTTGTTGTTTTATCTTGTCACCATTTAGAAGAAAGAAACATTTGCCCTAGAATTGTGATAACCTAAATGCTTTAAAGGGTATGTTAGTACTTTATAGTTAACTGGCTTTGGGTTGGATATTTCTCCAAAGTATATATGAGAAATATTGTGTGTTTTTTAATAGAAATATGAGTCAACAGAAAAAGGTTAGTGGTAACCCAATATTTGACTGAAGATAATACTAGGTGACTGTGACCTTAGAAGATGAAAACTAAAATTTTTGTAATGTTCAAAAGTGTACATAATTGGAGTTCCAATGGTCTCAAAATGTTTAAAAGGATAACTTTTAAGATTCTATTTCTTAAATTGTAATTAGAATTCATTTTATAGGAACCAATTAATATTAAATATTATTATTTTTCTTTATATATATAATTAGGAATATTTGTACCCTGCTTAAATTGAAGGTGTTTTTGTAATATATATGTGTGTGACAATTTTTGTTTAGAAAATTCAATTAGTTGATATTGTAAAAAATGATATTGGCAACATTAAAATTACTCTACGTTTAAAAAGTAATAAAATTATTCTATTTTAATATGTGTACGAGTATGCTTGGATTTTGGATCAATATTTTTTTATTAGTTTAGATTGATTTAGATTGGAAAGGAAAAAATATAAACCAAAATTTTGATAAAAAAACAATTTATTCTTATTAATTAGATTACATTGTATACAAATATATAAAATTTTATTTAAAAACATACACAATATAAAAAATGTACATATAATTTTATTATTTAAAATATATAAATATATTATTAATTTCATTCAGATTAATTATATTTGTACACAAAATCGGATTCTCCAATGAATCATTGTTGGAGATTTAATTAATTTAGTTTATGCATTAAACTAAAAATTTAATTAATATATTTAGTTTGGTGGTGGTTACTCACAACTCATAAATATCCCTGTATTTGAAATACATTAAATTGATTATTCAATCATTAATTATTTAAGTGTGATATATGTATGTGAACAATATTTATTTGATTATTTTCTTCCTATCCTTGTACTAACTTCTTATTTTGAAGGCTATAAGTCTCATTATTTCTCCTCTACAAATGCACTTCATTCAAATCTCACAATATTTCACTATATCCCTTCTTAAACCCTTCTTTTCTCCAATTATTTTTTGACTTACTATTGTCTTATTTTATTTTCAGTCATTTCTCTGTTAAAAAGTTTATTTGTTCCAAAATATGTTATTTTCATCATACCTGAATATGTATTTAGTCATTCAAAGTGAGAATATTATTTATTTTAGTTCTTCAATTAAAAAGTCTTATTTTTTAATTTTAATTTTACAAAATCTTTTTTTTATAAAGTATATCATTGACATTATTAAGTGAATTTAATGAAATGGTGTGATTTTTTTAAAATTTAAATATATTTTTAATCTTTTAAATTGGATAAATGGCTTCTTTCAGTTATTTAATTTATTTTTTTCCAGTTATCTGATCTTGTATAATATTAGTTTTAGTTCTTGAGGTTAGGTAAGATAGTGTAAATGACATTGTTGATTTAAAAAATTATTATTTATTCAACACTTGTTAGGTAGATTTAATTCAGTGACATAATTTATTGAAATTTTATTAAATTTAAATATATTTTTACTGCTCCAAATTACTTTTAACTCTTTTTAATTTTTTTTCTCTTTTTAGTCCTTTAATTTTATTTTTAGTGTATGAAATAGGTTATATTAATGACCCTGATCATATATTATAAATATACTCAACATTTGTTAGGTTGATTTAATTCAGTGTTATAGATTTTTAAAAGGTTTTTTTTTCAAAGTCCTATTTATTTAGTTGATAATATTTTGGTCATTTTAAACAAATGAGTTTGTTATACAAATAAAAAGAGTAACTAGTAATTATTCATCATTGTTGACTTTGGTCTTTGACAATTATAATTTTTATCTTTTAATTGTTTTTTTTTCATTAGAGTATTTGTTAAAAAACAATAACTTATTTATAACTAGTTTGATGAGTTTCACTCTGTGCTTGTCTTTAGTGAACTCATTTCACTCTTAAACGATATCCTAACATTAAAAAATATGTGTAATTGTGTCATGAGTTTGAACAACCAAGTTTGATTCTAATAAAAATATTTTGATTGATATTGATATTATTGATTGAAATGTGAAAATAAAATAAAAAAATATTATTATTATTATTACATGATCATTCAATTCGTTAAATATATATTCAAATAATTATGCATAAAAGAAATTAACATAGTCTAATCTAATATACTAAAAATAACATCTTACAAAATCAATAATTTAAAAATTGAATTTTTTTTATTGAAGGATGAAAAGACTACTTTGAATGACTTAAAAACAGATTTAAACCATTTAATAATTTTAGTTCACATAATAAATATTAAGTAGACCAATATTTGTCATATCAACATCACTAACTTATCTAACTCTATATAATAGAAATTCACAAAATTAAAGAACTATAAAAGATAAAAAATCTAATTAGAGAAAAAAAAATTATTGATGGTTTGTTAATAAGTGTGTAAAAATCTCAAACAGCGTATGGATAGTGTCTTGAAATTAACACTGGAAGAAACAAGTTTCAAAAGCAATTTAATAAGAAACCTTTTAGTATTTGCTTCATCCAACAAATTAAAAATTAAAAAGGAGGAACATTCAAGCCAATAACAAATGTTCCATGACATAATACAACATGTGTTCATATAAGTAATTTAAAACCAAATTTTAAGACAAATGTTAAATATCTAAAATAAAACAAAAACAGTGAAGAAAATGAAAAAAAAAAGTTACCTTATAATTAGGTAAGTATCATCATCATAAACAAAACAAAATGTAAAATAGATATCTAAATAGTTAATCATTATCAATTAACAAAATGAAAATTAGAGATGAAATAGTAAATTAAAATAGGTAACTATTTGACATTGATTTTAGCTAGAACTCTCACATCCATTTGTTATGGAGCATGCTCCACCACAACCTCTTCTACAACGACCATAAAGAAACAAAAATACACCTCAAATTCCTCCAATGGAAAAAGTATAATGAGAACCAAAAGAAAAAGGAGAAAAGCCAAATTTGTCACCATCACCAAATTGTTTTTTCTCACCTCTTTGCAGCCATGATTGAAGAGCATTTGTTTTATGTCATGTTTGAGTAGTTATTTATTTCTAGAATTGGGGTGTAGTCCTTGATCTTGATAATTGATTAATCAATATATATATATTTCATATTTCTATCTTCAAATATTTAATTATTTTTCATTAACTTTTTCTATGTGAATTAATTTTTTTATTGATAAAGATTGATTATGTGAATCTACTGATTATTTTTTTTTATAATCATGATAAGCATTTAGGAAAGAACAAGGTGAAATAAACGTTGGATACATAAAATAATCAATTTAATAAATAAACCACAAAAATAACTTTAATGCTTTGTAGAATTGTCCAATTAACATAGAACATAGATAATTTAGTTGAATCTATCTTCTAAAAATAATATTCTAATTCAATTAAAGTTATATTAACCTGGGTTAAATGAGCTTCAGAATCGGAATCCATAAAGCATTTAAATAACAAACTTATTCTATTAATTCTGATGGTGTAAAATGCAATTCAAAAATTTCCTTTTTCTTTCTTACAATTTCATTAACATTAAGAATTTGAAATATTTTATAACAGATATGTCGTTGGGTGAAACACCTTTCTTTCTAGCTAATTGATTTATATTGTAAAAAAAAAATTAGATTGAAACTCATAATTCGTTTGGATACATTTAAATAGCACATGTATTGGATTAAAATTTTAAAATATTTTTTACATAAAAAAGTCTCGTGGAATTAACAAAGTATGTAAAAACGTTATATGTTATCAATTTTTTAAAAAAATGACCTTTTCTAGTTTGAATTTTAACAAACTTATATATTAATCTAAAGAATTGTTCTTCTGACAAATTTTAAGATTTACAATATTTGAAGAACTATGTGAATCATTAGAGAACATTTAAAATAAAAATAGTAAATGAAATAGAAAGTGACATAAAAAATGAAATCGTTACAAAATTTTCAATTTTGTAACAGTTGATTGATTTTAATTTAATGTCATACATCAGTCCTCTATGAATTAAATATTTTATCATATTTACTTTTAGATTTGAACAATAAAATTAAAAATATGGTATCACTATCTAATAATATTGAAGACAAGTATCTGTCTATTTGTTTAATTGAGAGTTCATCAAGATGACATTGTTCATCGAGAAAATTATCAAATACTGCACATGACTATATTGCTTTCAACTAATAAAGAAAAGACCATTAGAAACCAGAGAAAGGAAAGTTTGACAATTAGTTGAAAAAAATTCTAGAGGGTTTTGTATGAGATTTTTTTATGGATGTGTGGTTTATATATCCAATAAAGAAATTAGGTAAAGTTTATCAAAATACTTCATAAAAAATTAAGTTCATTGAACTTTGTACACTTTTAAATATCCATAAATATTTTTTTTATAAATTGTAAGAAATTAAAATTGACTATCATCTAATTTTGTTTCATTCCATAACATCTTAATTAAATACTAAAAAATTAATTATATAATTAAAAAGTATTAATCAAATACCATAATATATATATATATATATATATATATATATATATATATATATATATATATATATATATATATATATATATATATATATACACTTTTAAATCTTCATCCAAGACAACTCTTATGAATTTTTGACAATGATTCACATTTACTGTTCATACAAAGTTCAACTCTGATGCGATATTGGAATGGAAAAAAATTATGATTTTACTAAATAATAACTTGTTTGCTCTCAAGTGTATATTAATTTGTCTATGTATAATTAAAACCTACTTAAGAAATAAAAAAAAAAGAGATTTATTTCCCATAATTATTGTAATTAGATAAACCTGAATAAGCTTCATTAAACTCTAGATAACTGAATTTTGATACATTTTGTGAAATTGACCCAATTTGTATCCTCCAAAAATTCTTTATCTGGTAAATGAAAATCATATAACATTGGAGATTCAATGCTACCTTTCTTCTTCATTTTTTTTAAATCACAAGCTTAAGAGTAAGAGGGCAAGAAAGAAACTTTTGGACAAATTCTTCCTGCACCCTAATAAAAAAATTTAATTCCAATTTTACCCTTTACAAATCCGGTTCTCTATTTGATTTCATAATGACAACCGGATGACACCTTCATCCGGTTGTCATATTTAAAACATTTGACACCCGGATGACCAGTCCATCCGGTTCTCAATTTGATTTTGTTATGAGAACCGGATGGCACCCTCATCCGGTTGTCATATTTACAAAATTTGACAACTGGATGAGGGTATCATCCGGTTCTCATAACAAAATCAAATTGAGAATCGGATGATGTGTATCCGGTTCTCATGCCTAAAATTGAAGAACTTCTCCCTTCGTCGTCGACAATGCACCAAATCTCAAATTAACTACTCTAATTAGTAATTGAACTTACTAATTGCTAATAAATGACATAAATTATTTACTTGAACAATTGAAGAAAACAAATCGAAGAATGGAGCAATCGGGATGAAGACGATGTTAACCGGACGAAGAAAAATCTGAACCGGATGAGAAGCAGGAGGTAACGTTTGCGTGATACAGAAAGCTCACGTTGAACGTCAAAGGTTGAATGGCGGCAGCTTCCTGGCGGCGGGATGCACTTAGGGTTCACAATAGGGAATGAAGAAACTGACCCGGATGAAGATATTATGGTGCATATAGGGTGAAGGGTAATTTCGTATTCTACACTACATTAATTAAGGGCAAAGTTGGCATCTAAAAACTTTTATTAGGGTGCAGGAAGCACCTATTAGGGTGCAGGAAGTCTAATGGGTGTTGCTAATCAAAATAAGGCCATTTTTTCTGCACCCTAATAATTTCAGTGTGCACCTAATGAGGATGGTTAAAAGATCATATTGCCCATTCTGCCTCCACCACCGTGGTCCCCTTTAGCCGCCATCCTTATTTATATGTTGTCATAGATGAATTTAAAAAAAAAAAAACTTTTAAATTATATAATTCAAAATATATTTTTAGATTACACAATTCTAAGATAAAAGTTGACTTCTAAATTATATAATGCAGAATATTCTTGATACACAATCTAAAATTTTTTTATGAAAAAATTATTTTAAAAATATATAATTCAAAAACTTTTTTTTTATGTAAAAAATATTTACAGAACAATCCAAAACTTAAAAGAATTTTTAAATTATACAATTTAAAAATAAAAAAAATTAAATTTACAATCTAAAAACTTTGTTTACATAAAAATAATTTTTAAATTGTGTAATCTGAAGGAAAAAATATTTATAAAATACATAAATTTAAAAGTAAATGGAGTTTATAGATTGGAGAGCCTTGGAAGTCATTTTTTTGAGGGAAAGTGACAATTTTCATAACTACGGAGGTGCAAAAGGAAATTATGAGGATGCAGAAAGCAATCTCTCCCATAATAAAAGGCCAACTATGCATCAAATCGTATATGGATATTTCTATTTTCACCCGTATATTTCCATTACCCACTAAAAGCATCTTTAGAAGATTATTTTTTTATGAGAACAAATTTTTGTAACGTTTCTCGACAATAAAAGATTTAATCCTGAATCTATGATAGAAAAAACATAATTGAAAATAAATCAAATTCAAAGTGACATTTTTTGACACAGAGATTAGTTATCAACAAAATAGATAGATATTTTTATACCAATATTATAATTATTGGAAAAAAAATGTCCCAGTAGAAAGAAAAATAACTTCAAAAAATTAATTCCGAAAACTTTCTTAATAAACTTAATAATATAAAGTGTAAAAGAAAAGGAATTAGAAAACATCTTATAGAAAATTTTGAAAGAGTATGTTAAATCAAAATGTCATGCTCTTGTAGTCACAAATCAATGTCCATTGGATCAAAGTTAGTTCACCCCACGCAACGGTTTAATCGTGTTGTTTTTCTCTAAACGTGGTCCCATGTAACCATGTCTTGGCTTTTGCGTAGACACACAAAAACAACAAAGGGTGTTTTTTTTGTCTATACCATGTGGGAGTTGCTTGCTTTAATAGGTATACTAATTTAGCTACAAATCTCTGTAACATCTTCAAGTACGTTCTCGTTGAAAAAATGAAAACGAGAAACAACTCTAATACGGTTTTCTTGTAAAATCAATATCAACTATAATCTCAAGAACCAAGCTTAGAAAACATCAAAGCTCATAGTGATGATGATCTATGTGTTACAGAGACAAGTGCAGTGAAGGATCTTGCCTGTTCTACACAGAAGTTACAAGCCATGTCTTATTCTGCAGTTTCCATTCCAACCTCTATAACTTCCTCTACAACAATGGACATCACAAAAGAGAACAAAGTGCTTCTCCACTCACTCTCCAACAAAGGCTTATGCAACCATTCAACAATCACAAGGTCTCACTTTCTATGTTGCTCCTCTAACTGCTTTCATGCAACATCAATGAAACCAAAGCATAAAAGCAGGCACTCCATGGTAGTTTTTCCACTTCAACTTTCAGTGTCCATTCTTCCAAATCCATTTCTCTCCTTCTTATTTGATAAAGAAACCAGGAGGGAAATGAACATGGGGCAGAAGGGTATCAATCTGAAGGAAAACATGGTGGAAAGCACAGCAGAAGTGACTATAAATAGAGCCAACTGGGTGAAAAGATTAACCGGAATTAAGACTTATTGGAGAGGAAAACGGCCTAAAGAGAGCATGGATTCAGATACAGTATCTAAACACGATGATGAGTGTGATCGTGATGAAGAGGATGGTGTTTGTGTGGCAGGTTATGGAGAAGGAAATGGAAAAGAGGAAGATGGACAAGAAGTGACATTTGATCGTGACTCATTCTCAAAATTTCTGGTCCCGGTTTCTTGGTCTGATACCAAACAGTTCTCGAAGCTGGCTTTCCTGTGCCACATGGCTTATGTCATACCACAAATCAAGGTATGCAGAGAATTGTTGAGTACTTAATCAACTCATTGTCAATATATGTAGATTTAAGGTGTATTTGTCTATTTGATTTGTAGTTTCAAAAACTGGTTTTAGTTCTTAAAGTGCAACTAAATAATAGAGTGTGGAATTGAAGGAGAGGTTGAATGAGATAAAAACCAACGATGAAGATGAGAAAGCATTCCCAGTTGTCACTGTTTTTTTGGTTTTGGAAATACTTGTTTGGAAACTATATTCAAAGCTCAATAGATTTTGTACCAGCAACTGATTTCTGAGTAGTGTGGTATTGTTTGTATAACAGTTTCTAAAAATCAAAATGTTAGAAAGAAGCAAAGAGAACCTTAGTAATGAGATTTTGGATTTTTATTCCTCACCTTTTCTATATGATCCAAAAAAGAGATACACAAAAGTAACACCTACGAATTAATGTCTAGGATAAGGACTTGAGGAGATACTATGGTCTTCAATTCGTCACATCATCTTTGAAAAAGCGGAAGAAAAAGAAAGGAGATGTGACTAAGATTAAAGCAAAACTTGACCAGGACTCTATTTGTGTGCCTATGGATGCCTCAGTAGATGGCTCAGAGAAGGGTGATGATAATGAACAGAAGCATCAAATGAAGCTTGCATATGATATCACTGCCTCAGCTGCCTCTTATGTCCAATCACGTGCTAAGGACCTTTTGTCTCTTGCCTCTAAGTCAAAGCAGCATAGTGGCAATGAGGACTTCAATGGAAAAGAAGACTCAGCTCATGAAGAGCATGATGAAACTCCACAGGTTGACAAGTCCAAGTGTGGAGTTAATGTTGCAGCATTAACAATGACTGTTGTGGCTGCAGCAGGATCAGCAATGGACCTTCAGTTACTTCGTTCCTCATCTTGTGAATGGTTTGTTTGTGATGATCCCAACACACATACTCGATGCTTTGCCATTCAGGTAAAACTACTCCACACAATCTCACGAACCAACACTCTTAAAACTTAGCTTTTAGAAGATGACATATGAATGGTTTTATGTTACACCTCTATGTTATATTGGCTTTTATACTGTGATTTGAACCAATGATCAAGGTTTTAAATTGTAGTAGAGATTGTGATTTAGTCACATTTTTGGATATTGTAGGAAATTTCTGTAACATGAGACCAATAGAGGTGTGATAACTTGAGTTGTTAGGTGAAGATACATTAGTTCTTTAAATTTCTAACATGAAGTGCCATCTAACCGCATAATGTCATCACATTTACTTTTAGGCCATTACTGAGTCCTAGCATATCTAAAAGGTTTTCCAAGCAATTTGTTTCATGGTTTTAGGGATCTTATTCAGTGGCATCTTGGCAAGCAAACCTCTCATTTGAGCCTACCGCATTTGAGGTAAGATCCATTCTCATGTTAAGGAGTGATCTTCATTCACTATATGCATATTCAAGCTTCAAATATTGATAACTTGATTTATTATGAAAATTACCAAAAGTTCTTCATATCTATTCTTTTACAGGACACAGATGTTCTTGTTCACAGTGGAATATATGAAGCTGCCAAGGGACTATATGAGCAATTCATGCCAGAAATAATGGACCATTTAAAGAGACATGGAGATAGTGCTAAGCTTCAATTCACTGGGCATTCCCTAGGGGGCAGTCTCTCACTTTTGGTGTATTTGATGCTATTGACTAGGAAGGTTGTCAGTCCCTCAACTCTTCTACCAGTAGTGACTTTTGGTTCTCCATTTGTGTTATGTGGAGGCCAAAAATTACTCAATGAACTTGGCCTTGATGATAGCTCCATTCACTGTGTAATGATGCATAGAGATATTGTTCCCAGGATCTTCTCATGCAGCTTCCCTAACCATGTTATAACTGTCCTTAAGCGCTTAAAAGGCTCATTTGTATCACATCCTTGTCTGATAGAAAAGGTAAGCATCGTTATTGTGTAAGTTCTTCCATAACTCTTGTGACAAACTTGCATACATATATCATTTTTCTGACAATGTTCATAATTCAGATTTGCATATACAATTATAGGATTCTTTTAAAGAACATTCATTAAAAGTAAAAAATAATTACGTGTTAGGTATCTAAGTGTGAGTTTCAGTTCTATGTTGAGTATAAATAAAAAAGTTGAGTTACATATAAGAAAGAAGACTCACAAATTCAGTGTTTTAAGATTTTAGATTGAAGGTGATGTTATATTATGTGAGTCAGATTGTTCTCTCATTCTTATTTATCTTTCTTAATTTTTCTAACATTATCATGTCAATCAATCAGATGCTAATATATAATGTATAACTTTTAAGATGACATTGTAAAATTTAACAGGCTTATCTGGTAATTTGTTATTAGATGAAAATATAAAACATCTTTTTACATTATCAATATGTTGATTATTTTCTCTTTTTAATTATTTGTTTTGCAGAAGCTATTGTACTCACCATTGGGTAAAATATTCATTCTCCAACCAGATGAGAAAACATCTCCTCCACATCCTTTACTCCCTTCAGGAAGTGGTTTCTATGTTGTAGACAGTAGCAGATGTGGATATTCTCCAATTGTTCTAAGAACATTCCTCAATCAACCACACCCCATTGAAACACTAAGCAATCCAAAAGCATATGACTCAGATGGCACAGTTTTAAGAGACCATGATTGTAACAACTATCTTATAGCAGTGAATGGAGTTTTAGCACAAAATTCAAGGATTGTTGTCAGGACAAGGAGATCAAAGCAGCCACGAAGAATATTGAAAAGAAAGATGAGAAAGTAATCTTGTGGTAAAGTTTTTTTCATACAGAAAAATATTAAAATTCTTTTTATTTGTATAGAAAGAAAATGATATAGGAATATCTGTTTGTAACTCCATTTTCATCTATACAAAGTTAATTTACAAATGCTTTGAGTGAACCGTCCAAACTTAATAACTTGTAATATTTATTTTACTATTTTGAAAAGGGAAGAAAATAAATGAAAATTTAAACTTTGGAATGAGAATAGATGAAAGAAATAAAATAATTTTTTATTTGTGTGACTCTATAACTTTGAACTAGATGTTGTCATGACTCTCAAAATATCCACATATCAATTATCAATTATTTTACTAATGATATTTCAATAACTTACTTTCTTTTATCTTCGATATAATATAAATTATAACAAACATTATTACTTATTTTATTATTACATTAGTCTATTATTATTTATTTTATTATTACATTAGTCTATGTAATAACATCTTGACCAAATACTTATTATTAATCATTATATTATTATTACTATTTAATATTGATTAAACGTAGAGTTTTTTCTATAAGTAAACTATTCTTTAATACTCTGAATGACTTTATTCAAAATTTATTTTCTTAGAATCCACGATGGTATAAGAATTCTACCATTTCAATAATTTATGACAATCCATTTTTTAATAAAAAAACATTTGACACTTATTATAAGATCTTATTACAACATTTCTCAACCACATGAAAAATAAAGTCTTTACTATTCTAAATCACTTATCAATGTAAAGATAAAAATTTGTTAAATAGAATAATAATTTTCTACATTAGTACACATACCACACCTATGTGGACACGATCAATTGTAGTTGAACCTTTTATGTAATTTTCTAAACAAGTGTATCTTTCATACACCTATGTGGATTCAACCACAGCTTTATGGTTAAATATCTGATGCAATCTTCTATTATTGTGTCTCCTACAATCATTTGCACACAACCACAATCTTGTGGTTGAGTTTTTGATGCACTTTTCTATGTGAACATAACTCTTCATAAAAGGCTTAGATAATCGAACCTGTGGTGCAATTTTATATAAACATATCTCTCACACTCATGTAGACATTACCGCAACTATGTGATCCCACCTATGATACAATTTTCTATATATTATGGACACAACCACATATCTCTCACACTCATGTAGACATTACCACAATGATGTAATCCAACCTATGATACAATTTTCTATATATTGTGGACACAACCACATATCTCTCACACTCATGCAAACATTTTCACAAGTATGTGATCTAATTTATGATAAAATTTTCTATATGTTGACACAACCACATTCTTATAGTTGAATCTCTAGCGTAATTTTTTATACGCATGCATCTCTCACACTCATATGGAAGCAACCATAATCTTGTGGTTGAATCTCTAGTATAATTTTCTACAAGAACACGTATCACACTGTCTGATATTTATGTTTATGAGAGCGTGTTGGTATTGAGTCCAAAGATGTTCGATCCCCGAAAATTTATATTTAATTCGTGTCTTATATAATATGTACTAAATTCTTTTACTATACGTAGTCATGGATCGAAGTTAGATAAATGCAAGTCGAATTAGTGATGTATATGAGAAAGGTGTTGAAGAGTTTCTAAAATTTGCTAAACGAAATGGAAGATATTATTATCTGTGTATGAATTGTTTGAATGAGAAAATACTAGATATTGAGTTGATACGAGAGCATGTTCTGTATGATGGTTTCTTGAAAATCTATACAACATGGACTTGGCATGAAGTTTTAGACCTACAATATGTATCTGAGATTGAATGTCAACATTCTAATATATATTTTGAGGATTGTATGAAAGACATGATTCGTGATATTGGAGAAGATAGTTTTCACCAAGCACATGTGTATGATTCATTGAAAGATGATTTAGTAACAAAATTGTATCCTATTGTTCAAGTTTTTCATGTTTGTCAACAATATTATGATTGTTTAATATCAAGGAAATAAATGGGTGGATTGATAAAAGTCTCACTGAATTGCTCGAATTGTTGCATGAAATACTTCTAGAAAGTAATAGTGTTGACCAGTCATATGAGTGTCCAATGAGTACGGAGTACCGAAAAATACATGTTTGTCCCAATGATTGTATATTTTATAGAAAAGAGTTCGAAAGATTGCATAAGTGTCCTAGATGCGGGGTTTAAGATACAAAGTAAATGATGATGACAGTGATGAAAATGACATGAAATTTGTTTAGGTATTTAATTCTTAATTGAACCTATTAAATTTGTTTTGGACTTGTTTAATGATTTAACTTTGATGAAATTATAGTGTAACAAGCAACAAGAAAGTTGGAAATGTGGATATTACGTTATGCATTGGATGATAACCATAGTCCGTGTCGGTATCACTGACTCTTGGGACCAGATATGAAAGTATTCAAATTATATAAAATGATTTCCAAGTTTCATATGATGATGACTAATAACACTATATTCTTATTTCATTTTTTTTTCATATCCAAAGTCATTGGACTTTAACTCTATAGAAGAAATTAGAAGAGAATGGACAACATACTTCATTTTAGTGAGAAGTAAATACTCATAGCGAGTAGTGTAACCACTATAATGTATAATATTGATTTGATTGATATTTATGTAAGATTTGTATAATGTATACTTTTGAATAATGTATAAATGTAAATTAATTTTTGTAAGTAACTTAAAATTCTACTTGAGAAATTTGTTATATATTAGCTTATTAGTATTTGCAGCTTATGACAACAGCGAATTGCTACTACATATTCAAAAAAAAAAAGTAGCTTATATTACAACGGTTTTGACCATAACCGTTGTAATATATAAAATAATACAGCGGTTAAGGTAAAAAAACATTGTAGTCTCTCCTCTTCAGAATGTAGATATTACAACGGTTACCCCCTACAACCGCTGTAATATCTCTTTCTCTTGGGCAAAAATTCTTTGACTAGACAATTAGATGGGTTTATTATAGCAGTTTGTCAAGAACTGAGATGGTATCTCCTATATACTACAACAGTTGGTCAACCACTATAGTATTTTTAGACTTTCTACAACAATTTTAGAACTAATGTTGTATATGTTCCAAAATCGATATAAAATGTAATTTTCTTACTATTAATAAGTCTAAAACGAAGCACTAAACATTTCCTTTCCCATAATACAAATCTTTCATCCTTCATCAAAAAGTGAATATTTTTTAATAAATTTTATATTTCGTGACATAATAAGTTTAAAGAATTTTAAAGTTTTATCTCAATGAAATTATCATTTTTGCTAAACAAATTTAAAACTTAAAATTGTATTCCTTGTGTGATGAGATGTTTTAGAAATCACTTGTTTCTTCTAAAATTTTCAAATTTTGATTTCTCTAAAAAAATTTTGAAAAACAAATAATAACCTATTTTACTTTAAACCTAATTGATTTGACTACAATAATATAAAAGTTTAGTTGAAAAAACTTTATTGCATAAATTTAGATAAAAATATTAGAAAATATGATAATAATTGTCAACTTACTTATACATCTAATATATAAAAAAAATATGTGAGAATTTCGTTTTAAATACTTTTTTACGATAATCCAATCAAACTCTAGTGTAAAATTGAAGTTAATCGTAACAGAAATTTCCAGAAAACTAAAAATTTCTACCAAATGTCCCTTGTGCTTTATTTATACTTGTAGTCTAATAAAAGCTTTCCTTCCTTACTTTCTCCATTTGCTCCAATTGTGTCTTATTTGCAAAAAGTATTAATTATTTTCCTTTTCAAATAATTCTATAATGAAATAAATAATTAATAGTAATAACAAAACAAAAGGTATTAGTTTCTGTAGATTAAATTTTTTAGCCAGTTTAAATTCAAATTTTTCAAAATCAAATTCTCATATAAATTATCCCATGTTTTGGATGCAATTTTCAGAAATTGATAAACCTAATTCCTTTTCCTCAATGAGTATGTAAAACACAGTGTAAATTAAGAATCATGAAGATCAAGTCTGACGAACTGACCCACATAGTGCAGCCCAAAACAGAAAACAGGCTTTTGCTAACGGGTCTGGTGCCTCACAACTAAACATTGTTTTCAGGTGACAAAACACAAATTCCCATTTAGATAAAAAGGAATATTGTGCAAATTATTGAAAATATGGAATGAATAACTGAATATTTTTGCTTATTTCTTTCCTTTTTTTCCCTTTTCTCTGTGCTGCTTTTTTCATTGTCTATCTCACAAGATTCTATTATCACCCTCAGAGGCTCAGTTTGCAAAATAATTTTCTCAACACAAAATCCAAAATCAAAAAACAAAAACAAAACAAAACCCCTTAAATGCACACATTCACAACACCAACACTCTCCTCTCTCAACGCCGAACCCCTTTTCTAGCCTACTTCCTCAATCCCTAATATTCATCATTCTTATTTCACAGACAACAACCACCCCTCGTTTTGCACCCTTTTCTCTATCTGCACCAAGGCCCGTTTTTGATCGCACCCCAACTTTTCTTCTACCTAATATTTGATGCCCACCATCTCCTTTACGCATTTCTGGGTTTGCACTATTGTTTCGCCCCTACACTTCCACTGTGTTGGGAATCACCCTTTTGCGTTAGGGTTTTAACCATCTAAAAAAACTCTTCTCTTCTTACACAACCAAGCAACTCTCTTATTGTTTGATTCATTTGGGTGTTTTGCAAAATCTGGTTTTGGTAACTTTTGGGGATTCGTTTGGTGCTTGGTGGGGTTCTCTGAAATTGTGCCGTTCCACTTGTCTGTGTTATTTTTGGCTTATTCCCAGAATTGGTTTGTTGAATTTCACAGTTTTTTGCCCTTTTTTTACTATTTAATATTTTTTGACTACTGAGAGAATCAAGTTCTGTCTTGGTCTGTTTGTTTTGCAAGGGGGCATTTTCCCCTTCCGAAGTCTGTGGGAAGAACCCTGAGATAATTAGTATCGCTGCAAGCTTTATTGGGTTTTTGTGAGTTTGAATATTGGTTGTTTTGGGGTTATCTAGAAGGAACTGTGGTGGTGGCGGAGTGTTGTTTTGGGTTGGTAGGTTTTGTTGGGAGTGTTGAAACATAGGCTTGTATGGGAGAACATGAAGGGTGGGCACAGCCACCAAGTGGGCTATTGCCTAATGGTTTGTTGCCCAATGAAGCTGCCTCTGTGATACAGGTGCTTGACTCGGAGCGGTGGTTGAAAGCCGAGCAAAGGACTGCAGAGCTGATTGCCTGCATTCAGCCTAATCCACCCTCTGAGGAGCGCCGGAATGCGGTTGCTGACTATGTCCAACGGCTGATCATGAAGTGCTTCCCTTGCCAGGTTGGTGTATTGTGGTTTATCTGTTGCATAACAGCTTATGATTAGTTGGTCACCCATTGTTTTAGCTATGACTATGCTATGATATTTTAATTGTCAAAGGTTTATGTGATCATTGTTCTTATCATTATTGCATGATAGAAGTGCTTAATAGCAGTACCATGCTGTTGCAAGTCTTGAACGGAGTGGTACTAGGTCAGAAATCTCAATTTGTGGTTAGAAATCTTTGTGTTGTTTTGGTGTAGTGCGAGTATATTCTCCCACTTAGGGAATAGTTCTGCATCATGTCTTTTTAAAGTTTAATTTGGTGATTGATGGGTATTTTGTATCATGGTTTTCTTTGTTTCATCCAGAAGAGGATCAGTAATATTATTGATGTTAACATGAAGTTGTACTTACATGTTATTATGTAAATGATTGTTTACAATTACAGGTGTTCACCTTTGGGTCGGTGCCCCTCAAAACTTATTTGCCTGATGGAGATATTGACTTAACAGCATTCAGTAAGAATCAAAATCTGAAGGAGACATGGGCACATCAGGTTCGTGACATGCTGGAGAATGAGGAGAAGAATGAGAATGCAGAGTTTCATGTCAAGGAGGTTCAGTACATCCAGGCCGAAGTAGGTTCTCTAATATAGAAAATCTTCAGAATTGAACTTTTATTTTCACTCTGTGCTTTGATTAATCATATAGTTTGTTAATATTAGTTGCTTTCTCAATTTGGTTGAGAAATGTGTCATGCTTAAGTTTGGATTTTTGTTGGATTTATTTTCAATTTAAAGTCTTGTGCTACTCTGCATTCACATTCCAATGATAAAACCGTTGTGGTAACTTTCATATGTTTAATGATACCCCACTTACTCATACACACTACTAGAGCACTAGTTCACATGTGTGTGGGGGAATTTTTAAAGCTGTTGTGGGATTGTTGCAGAAGCTTAAGGTCTTACGACAGTAGGCCTGGTTATGGTACTATAATAACCATAAATACAAGGTTTAAGGCATATTAATAATGAATCCTTTCATATTATATCAGACTAAGGGGAATGTATGTTAACCATTGTCAAGTCATAGACCTTCTTTATGTGAAGATTGTTTCAAAAGCTGATGATCATGGATGATTGATTATATTATAACGAAGGGATAAATTTCTAGCTTGAGAAACACTTATTTTATACTATTAATTGCTGAATTAGTTTTTTATACTTTAGATTTATTGCGAAGTATGGTTGGGCATTTTTAAATACTTAGGAATTGAAAATGACAATGTACTAGCTATTTGTGTGTCTTACTGTTATAAATTTTGCTAATTGTCTGGCTTGCTTTGGATTTTTAAGAGAGATTTTTTGTTGTGCCCTTTATTTGCAGGTAAAAATTATAAAGTGTCTCGTTGAGAATATTGTAGTGGACATTTCATTTAACCAGCTTGGAGGTTTGTGTACCCTTTGTTTTCTTGAGGAGGTAATTTGGTTTATCTCATAAGCTTAACAATGTATCATTTGAAATTGTGACATCAGCACTATTTTTTTTTTTTTTTGGATTTACAAGAATGAGTTTGTTGTTGTAGGTCGATAATCTGATTAATCAAAATCATTTATTCAAGCGTAGTATTATCCTGATAAAAGCTTGGTGTTACTATGAGAGCCGTATACTTGGTGCCCACCATGGACTTATCTCAACTTATGCCTTAGAGACTTTGGTTCTTTACATTTTTCATGTTTTCAACAATTCTTTTGCTGGACCACTTGAGGTAACAGAAATTATATGGCTTTATTTTATTTTAGTGTTTTTGATGATTGATTTGACATGGTATTCTTTTTGCTTGTATAGGTGTTGTATCGATTTTTGGAATTCTTTAGTAAATTTGACTGGGATAATTTCTGTGTAAGTCTATGGGGTCCAGTACCTATTAATTCGCTCCCGGATGTGACAGGTAGTTGCATTCCAATTAAAGACCCTTTTGTCCATATATTGATTTAGGTTTGTTTTATGTATTGATTGTTTTTCTTATTCCTTAACATTATCCGTAGCTGAACCTCCTCGAAAAGATGGTGGAGATTTACTGCTCAGCAAGTTATTTCTAGATGCCTGTAGCTCAGTTTATGCTGTTTTCCCTGGTGGCCAAGAAAATCAGGGGCAACCATTTGTTTCCAAGCATTTCAATGTTATTGATCCTTTGCGTGTCAACAATAACCTTGGTCGTAGTGTCAGCAAAGGTGTGTTGGTTTTTAGAAATTTGGATTTGGGTCATTTCATACATCTGTGTCTATTTATCTGATTATAATTTTGGCCAAGTTCATTTTGAATGGATATGTCCCTGCTGCTAGTTTTTAATGCAACAATATATATGAACTTTGTGAATTTGGAAGAATTAATACATGGAATAGTGGAGTTGGAGTGTGGTTACTGTCTATGGATAAACATGAATGTCTTTCCTGATGTCTTGCAGACTCCTTACCTTTTTCTTGTTTTTCTATGTGTATTTTTATGCAATGGATGTATAATGAAAAATGCATAAAACTCAAGCAGATGTGTTTATACATGTCTTGTCCTTTTTGCAATGACCAACATTTTTCCCTACATGTCCATGGTGGTTTCCTTCTATATTCCTTGGAGTTATTCTTATGGTTTCTTTATACCTATATATGGTAAACAGAAATGTGGGCATACTATAGACGATTGGTGCTGTATTTGCTTGTTGCTTCCAATACTTTTGGATTTTAGAATTGAAAAAAATAAACCTTCATTGTGTTTATCTAATTGTAACCAACAATGAGAGTATGGCAAATTTTATGCATCCTGGCCCCGCTGTAGTAAAATGTGCATTGTATTTGTTTGCTTTTAGTTCAACTTAAATATTTGTTATCTGTTTGTCTTTTTGCTAATTTTGCATGTACGGTACACGTGAACCAGGTAATTTCTTTAGGATACGCAGTGCCTTTGCATTTGGGGCAAAAAGGCTAGCTAGATTACTTGATTGCCCAGAGGAGGAATTATTTTCTGAGGTGAATCAGTTCTTTTTGAACACTTGGGACAGACATGGAAGTGGGGAAAGGCCTGATGTTCCAAGCATTGACTTGCAGCGTTTGAGTTTATCCAGTCATGATCAATTACAGAGGTCTGACAATCTCCGGAACAACAACCATAAAATTGATAATGCCTCCAATCATGAATCCACTGAAGGGGAACATGTTTCACAAAGCGTTCTATCTCAGTATAGTAATTTATTATCTGGAAAGACATCTGGAAGTGTTGTTTCTACAGTGTCACATACTCAGAATCAAAAGACTCTTGGAAGCCAAAATAATTCAAGGACCTTTGATCATGTTAGGAGGGAAACTAATTCTAATCAAGGTGCTCATTTTGATAAAGGTCAGAGAAATGTTAAAGCTGATAACCTAGTGAGTGATGTTCAGGGAAGGTTTCTGTTTGCTAGGACACGTTCTAGCCCTGAGCTGACAGACTCATATGGTGATGTTCCAATCCAAGTAAGACATACAAAAGCAACAGAAGGTAGTAAAGGCCAGAGTTCCTTTGTGAAGTTGGAGAATAGTCGAAGGAAGAATGTTGAACCTGATGTAGCAATAAGAAAGGACGAGTCATCTGTAAGGCACATCTCATCTCACAGAGTTCTTGAAAATTCTGCTGATTCAAACAGTAATCACGAGGAGTCAAGCTCAGGTGTCATAGGTGAAGAGTTTGCATCTGTTTCAGGTGCAGGTGGAATGCAGATGATGCATCAAGAGGAGCAGGACCTTTTGAATATGATGGCATCTCCCACAGCTCAGGGTTTCAGTGGTCAGAATCATGTTCCAATGAATATTGCACCTGGTCATCTACCATTTCCCTTTCCACCTTCCATTCTTGCATCAATGGGATATGCTCAGAGAAACACGGGTAGCATTCCCTTTATTGAGGCTCCTTGGGGTGCAAATATGCAATTTCCTCAAGGTTTCATCCCGCCATTGACTCCATATTTCCCTGGCATGGGAATGACCTCAAATCCTCAAGATTTACTTGAAACTAACCATGAGAATTTCAATTCAGTCGAGGCAAATATAACAGAAGCTGATAATGATTATTGGCATGAACAGGAAAGGGGTTCTGCAAGTGAGGCTGAAGTTGATAATGGAAATCTTGAAATGCCCCCAGAGGATAGACAACAGTCTACTTCAGGTAGTTACCACTCTGCCCCACTGTCTCGGGTAGGCAGCTACAACAGTAACAGTTCTGCAGGAGTTCAGCAGAAGTTTACTAAAGAAAACCAAGGTTCAACCAGAGAAGAGCATATTGACAATTTTCATTTTCAAGATGGCCGAAGAAATGAGGTTTATTTTGATGATAGAACTGCAATTTCAGAGTTATCCAGTGCACCTCCTTCGAGCTCCTTCAGGAGTAGGACCCCTTCTGAAAGCTCTTGGGATGGATCATCAGTCAAATCCTCAAAATCAACAAGGGAAAGAAGGGGGAGGAAAAATACTCCCTCGATGCCTTCTCAAAATCCTGTTTATGTGAAGGGTAAGAATGTTTCCGAAATTTCATCTAATCGAGTTGATGATGAAAACAGAGAATGGACTCCTTTGTCCACGGTGGCATCTGATATGCCAGAAAGAAGCAATTGGCCCACATCTGGTACTACCATACATGTTCCAAGGAATCAAATATCTAGTTTTGAAACTGCTCAGACTAGTGGACCAGATTCTCCATTACCTATAGCTCCAGTGCTTATAGGTCCTGGTTCTCGCCAAAGAGCAGTTGATAATTCGGGGGTTCTTCCGTTTACATTCTATCCTACAGGGCCACCTGTTCCCTTTGTAACGATGCTTCCTTTATATAATTTTCCAACCGAGTCTTCTGACACTTCAACAAGCAACTTCAATGTGGAAGAAGGGGCAGATAACAGTGATTCAATTCAAAATTTTGATTCATCTGAGGGATATGAACACCCTGAGGTGTCAAGCCCTTCCAACTCTATGGCAAGGGTGGCTATCGAGTCATCAGAGCACAAGCCTGACATTCTTAATAGTGACTTTGTTAGCCACTGGCAAAATTTGCAGTATGGCCGATTTTGTCAAAACACGCGTCATCCGCCTTCAATGATCTATCCTTCACCTGTTATGGTCCCTCCTGTTTATTTGCAGGGTCGATATCCTTGGGATGGTCCTGGAAGACCAATTTCTGGTAACATGAATATTTTTAGTCAGCTTATGAGCTATGGGCCACGTCTGGTTCCTGTTGCTCCTCTCCAGTCAGTTTCTAATAGACCTGCCAATATTTACCAACGTTATGTAGATGATATGCCTCGGTATAGAAGTGGGACTGGAACCTACCTGCCAAATCCGGTATGATAAATTCTAAGGAGCTTGGTACTTTTCCTGCAGTTTTGTTTCTTCATATACCAAACTAATTAGAGTTTCCATTTCAAAATCTATTTTCTTTATACTATTATACCTTCCCTTTCAATTTATTTCAGAAGGTGTCTGGTCGCGATCGGCATTCCTCAACTTCCAGAAGGGGAAATTACAGTTATGATAGAAATGACCATCATGGTGATAGAGAAGGGAACTGGAACACTAACTCAAAATTGCGAGGAACTGGACGTGGCCATAGTCGCAACCAAATGGAGAAGTCGAACTCAAAGCCTGAGCGGTTGTCTACCGGTGAGAGCCGTGCGGAGAGACCATGGGGTTCACATAGACATGACACCTTCATTCCTCACCAGAATGGTCCAGTCCGCTCAAATTCCTCGCAGAGTAATTCTTCCAATGTAACTTATGGAATGTATCCTATACCAGCCATGAACCCAAGTGGAGTCTCATCAAATGGTCCAATGCAATCTGTTGTAATGTTTTATCCTTTTGATCATAATTCTGGATACGGTTCACCCGCGGAGCAACTTGAGTTTGGGACTTTGGGACCAATGGGGTTCTCAGGTGTCAATGAGCTGTCACAGGCAAATGAGGGAAGTCAATCTAGTGGAGCACATGAGGAGCAAAGGTTTCGTGGTGGTCACACCCAACGCTCTTCACCAGATCAACCCTCCTCACCTCATGTCTCAAGGTAGTTGTTCCTAATCTACCTCTTATAATTTTCCCTTGATTCTTGAAGCAAACATCTTATTTAGTCCACTTTAACAATAATTACCTTAAAATTAATCCATAACATGATTTTTTGTTAGAGTTGACAGTGTAAAAACCAATTTACATTGACATAATTGTTGTTAAACTCAACAAAATTACCATGTGACAATTTCTAGTTGGTTGACGGTGTAAAAATCCTTTTCACAGTTGGTTCATAGATTTTAAACTCATAATTATTCACTTGGATTATTTCATTATGTCTTAGCTTTATGGTTTTCAACAGGGCCCCCTGATTCTACTGTCAGATCGGTGGCCAGGAGTTAAAAGTTGAAAGAGGAGGATTTTCCTCCTTTTTTTGTAGCAGGACCCGGCAGGGCATGTGACTGGGGAGTACAGTGTCCATTTCATGGCATTACTGTTCTTAAAAGGAAAATATCTTGGTCCCTTGCTTGTGGCCAGACTCTTGCATGTACACTTATAGGTGATTAACCTATTTTGGTTAAGTTTGTCCATCCAAGATCATGTTTGGAGGATGAAACCATGGTGACAGAGAGGATGCAGTACTCCTCCCAGTCTAGCGAAAGGAAAAGAGGGATGGATTAGAATTTTATTTGAAAGTTTAGACACATTTGTAACCCAACAAAACTTAGAAAACTGTCCTAGGTTCAGAATTTTAGAAATTTTACCATGTTACAGGATTGTCAGATTCTCTTTTTATACAATGAATGTAATTGGGTTCTTGTTTTAGAACATGCAGAAGATCTATGCTGAACTTTTGAACATTGTTATAGCTTACTTACTAGCAATAAAATTGTGATAGGAGATATTAGATGACATTTGCGTTTGTCTTCCCCAAATCGTCAACAAAGGCATAAAAGATTATGGTCTTTTTAAGAATTCAAGGGAATCCATTGCAACTAATTAAAAAAGTATGTACCAGTTAAGACAGATTTTCAAAATTGTTTGTTAAACAGCAATAATGTTGAAGTTTGGGTATCTTTTGCCTATTTACGCACGTTAATTGAAAATAAGTAATTTTCATATTATATATTTGAGACAAGTTTTGGAAGTTATTACAGGGCTTGATTTTTGTGTCATGAAAAAAGTTTTCTATTGTAACAAATTATGATAAATATAAATTTTCAATAGTTATTGTAAAAGTTGATGATGATAAATTGCCCTCTTTCTATATATTATTTAATCAGGTAATACTTGTGGTTTTCTCAATTAATTGTTATTGTCCACCTCTGTGAGTGTTTTTAATTGATGTTTAATTGTTTTAATCGACATTAGTTATGATAAGATTTGGTTTTCTCAATTAATTGTTATTGCCCACTTCTTTGAATGTTTTTAATTGATGTTTAATTGTTTTAATCGACATTAGTTATGATAAGATTTTTGTAAATTATCGTCTAAGTTTTTCAATATTTAGAAAAAAAAGAAAAAAAGATATCTTACATGTATTTGTAAAGTCATACATGCTATAAGTTTTGAAACGGACCGTGATAATTTGACATCTAACAAATTTTTAAATCACTTTATAATTATCATTTTATTATTTATTCTTTCTTTTTTTATAAATACAAAATACAAATTTTATTTTACAATTACTTTATAATTATTATTTTATTATTTATTCTTTTTTTTTTAATAAATACAAAATACAAATTTTATTTTTATAATAAATATAATACCTTTTGAAATCAATTATAACTATAGGACTTTGATATGTTTGACATCATTACGGGTCATTATATCTAAATGATTATCACACGTGATGGTGAGTTAGAAAAAAATGGTGATTTTAATTCAGAAGTTCAACATAGAAATGGTTGGAAATTTGAAATTGAAATTGGTTAGGGTTTCTATTTTCATTCATATTTAAGTCTATATAGCGTGTCGTCTCCCTCTCGCTGCAACAAATAGTTTACTCTAAGTGTGTGTCGTCTTCGTCTCTATTTGCTATGCGGTCTCCCTCTGCATTCGTGACGTCTCCCATCATTTTTGTGTGCGATTTGTCAATGTCAAAGTAACCGGTATCCCTAACTCCTTCTTTCCCCAAACCACTGGAGGTCGTCCACTAATCTTTTTTCCACCACAAACGTTTTCCTTTAACACGTACAAAAGAACTTCTACAAATGTCCCAGCTTTGAGACTTCTTAGCAAACCCTTCACTTTCACGTTTTTGCTCACACTTTGCTTTGAAATACACTGTGCCAAGCAAGCATTTGAGTATGCAAATGTTTCTAATTTGTGAGAAAATACTAATTGTGCCTTTGTTCACGTAACACTGGGTATCATGTCAGTTGAGATATGGTTGTATAATAAACGCGGTTGTCAAAGTGAAATTTTTCATAATTATATATGATTTTTTTTTTTATAAATTTTGGGTATGTAAAAAAATTACTCCCTTTTGACAATCGAGACATGACACTTTCATTTCGTGGCAGGTCTTCGTTACATGACAAATGGTAAAATTGTATTTTCCTATTATGTACACTAGAATTTTACCTTTTTCACCCATCACAACATTAAACCTTAAGAATTAGACTTTTATCATTTTCAACTAAGACAAACTAAGGTATGTTCACACTCGAACCCAAACAATTAAGAAAATAGAGAACAAGCAAAGAAACTCCTTACCACAATCAGAGAACAATTAAGAAAACCCCTTACCACAATTAGAAAACAATTAAGAAAAAATTTCAAAGCCACGTCACTACCCAAAACGAAAACCGCCCACAAACCATTTCATCTCATCACAAATCAAAATATACCACTGCTTCACTGAAGAATTGCCATCAAATGATCAACTAACGCTATGAAAACACAACTCTAGAATTCGTCTTCAAAGCACCACCACCACCACACTCACAATATATATTCTATTGTCAAAATATCATAATAAAAATTTGACTTTTAGAAATGAATCTTTCATTTCCATAATTAAATTTGAAAAGTATTTTGATTTATTCTTTTTGCAAAAAAGGTGTTCAGAATAATAGTAGAAATTATATTATTATAATAAGAGATAGTTCTGTTTGTTAAAATGTATCATAAAAGTAACTAATTTTGGTTGAATATAATAAATAAATTATATATTAAATTACCAAAAAAATATAAGTTGTCAGGGAAATAATCTAAAACAAAAAAACTTGAAAAGTTCGAGAGAAATTTGGGAAAAGATTTTTTAAGAAAACTTGTTAGAATATAATCACAAGTTCCATATTTTCAGATTAAAAAAATAATTTTTAAATCAAAACTTTATATAAATTTTAGATAATATACCAAGGAATTATTGTACGAGAAAAGTTATCAATTCAACTTCTTCCCGCAAAAACATGCATTACAATAAATTTAAATACAAATATAAAGTAATTTTTTTTTTATATTCATGGACATTTTTCACGTTATTTCGAAGTTTTACCTTGAAACTAATCTCGTTCCTTCACGAGGTTAGTAAAACTTGGTAAAAGACTAGACTTAAATCAGGAACAATTTGAATTTTTACCTTGAAACTAATCTAGTTCCTTCACGAGGTTAGTAAAACTTGGTAAAAGATTAGACTTATGAACAATTTAAATTTGAACTTCAGTACATTAACTGTGTACAGTTTTTGTTTACAAATACAATATATATAACCCCAAACCAAATATTGTTTTTGTTTACAATACAATATATATATATATATATATATAATTAACTATTTAAGGATATAATAGCCTTTTACAAATTAAGTATAAATAAACTTAACCTAACTTAACCTAAATAGATTATACCCGGATTCTATTTTGGTTAGTAGTTTTGTACTTTTGGATGTAAGAAGTGGAAAAAAATAAAACAGAAAAATTAAAGTAGTATTTTAAGTTGTTTGCGCTGAAATAAAAATAAAAGAAAAGGAAACGAAACGAAAGGAAAAATTAAGGTTTTATATAAAATAAAACACAATTTGTCAAGAGGTAGTGTCAAAAGACATGGTAATTGTGTTATAAAATCATAATATACAAACACTTTATTAGCACTTGTAATTTGTCTATTTCTTTATTCTTATTATATCATATCACTATTAATATTATAGTTAGATGTGGCTGAAGTTGGGTTCAATCAAGATAACCTTGCAAAATTTTATCCTTTTAAGCATTACTTAGGAAGTTGATTTCTCGTTTATACGTGCATATAAAAAAATAAATTAGTCATAATGTATCTAATGTTTTAATCTGACCCAGGAATTTTTCTACCAATATAAATGAAACTAGTAGCAACCCAGCAAACTTAAACATCAACATTTGAATATAATTTCTTTACTTTTATAGTATAAACTATAATTGAACACTTCCTAATATACCTCTTGCAAACTGCTATATCAATCAAAGTAGAAAAAGTGGCAAATCTGAGTTATTTGAATGATATAATTAAGAACTGCAATAACCAAGATAAACACATAATGGACTATATATATGATTGAAAATTTGATGTCTCCACTCTTACAATTAACTATGAATGAGCATTTAAAACAACACATTTGACATGAATTATGAGAAATTGAATTGAAAGAATAAACTATTTGGCACGTAAACCAGGGATATTCCTGAGGCCCATCTTGCCAAGGACAAGCTTAGCAATAGCTGGAGGCTTATCAAGTCCCATGCTTTGACTAAACTCGTTTGCAAGCTCCACTAGCCTATACTTGTCACGCCCCACTTTCTTGTTCGAATTGTAGTAACCAAGCCATGCCTGATATGCTGCTTCTTTGTTCTTCATATCCACATTCGATAGAGCTTTTTCTACCTGTAAACACCAAAATGTTTGAATATATAGTAGCTCCAAATTGACTAGTTGATAAACATGCCAAAACACGAGATGGAAAAAAAAATGAAACCAAACTTCAGTCCCCTAAGATATAAGGGTAATGGTTTATAGAACTTGAGAAATGGAACATAATCAAAAGCTGATGTTGGATAATAAGTCTCACATTGGCGGGTGAAAACAAGTTAGAGGGTATAAGCAAGAGTCATGAATCAAACGTGTCAAGATAGAGATAGTTTTGGACAAACAGACCATTCAATCTAGGCCCTCTAACACTCCTACACTCTTGAACAAGGGCTTTCACACTAATTCTTACAGTTCTTTTTCAACAAGACATTTATTGTAGTCCTTGTCCATTATTAGCGAACAAGACTTTGCAAAATCGAAGACCAAAGCGAAGATGTTATAAGTTAGGAACTAAAATGACAAGCCACAACCATCAAAGGAACAAAAGTGGAAAAGTACTAGAAAAAGACTAACAGAACACCACCTAAAATTGGATACTGAAGTTAATATTAGATCAAGTTAGGAACTGAAATGACAAGCGCTTCCCATTAAAGGGACTAAAAGTCTAAAATGAGGTTTTGATCTAAAAAAATGTCTCCACTGAGTAATAATACCTTTCTCTTAGTATCAGGATCAACTGAAGGTACCACGGGAACTTTCTCAATAGGCAAATCTTTTACGGTAGATAAAAAGAACTCTTCCCAAGGAGCCAGCAGCAGTATGCCCTGCCCTTCTTTCCCTCTTCGGCCCGTTCTACCCAGGCGATGTATATATTGTTCTCTATCTGCTGGCAAACCAACCTGTCCATTTGACAAACATAGGAAACAGGAAACAAAATAATTACTTGTATCATATAATAATAGCCTGTGTTTTAACTTCTCAACAATGCCAACAGGTGTCAACTTTCAGCAAATGTATAATATATTGAGCATTCCTTCAAATATTCATAGGTTTTCATGACAAAAGGTAAAATATAGAAAATATAATCCATATAAAGCGTTCTAGAATGCCTGTTATCATGGTTTGCAAGGGCTGATAGCTACAAATATCAGAATAATGATATTTGGAATGTGTATCCACGTAAACGTGTAATGACGTAATGTTCTGTATCTATTACCTGTATAACAAGAGTGACATCTGGATAATCAACTCCACGTGCAGATACATCTGAAGTAACCAGGATGAGACCCTTTGACTTCCGAAATTCCTCAGAGACTCTGGTTCTATAACTCTGAGGCTTTCTTGAATGGATTTCTCTCACATTCAAGTGCAACTCACCAAGAAGTTCAGCAACAAGTCTAGTGACCATAGCAGTTGTGCAGAAAACAAGAACCTGATAAACCAATAGCTACATTACATATCTTTGTAAAAAATGTGAACTGTGATTGAAAACGCAAAATCTTTTGTTGTCTTATCACATAAAATTTAACCAGAAATAGAGCAATAAAAAATTGTCTTGCTTCTTAATCATGTTATATGTCTTGAAGCAAAAGTACCAAAAAAAACTCAATACAGGTGTATATGGAAAACATACCTTGTAATCAACATCATCTGCAATGTGGTCCTTCAGAAGAGTATATAGTAAAGGGAAATGCTTGTCCAATGGAGCTACTAAATGCATCTGGCGGACCTGAAATGATTCAAAACTCCATAAATAAATATCATAAAAAGACACTCTATGCTGGTTCGTGCAAATGCACATTCATTGCCTCAACCATGCAAGTACCTTCTTAGTTATTTAGCGTGAATTATAAACAATTACCTGAGAATGTGTCTCCTCAGTACCCTCTTGAACTGTATTGATAAATTCATGATCCCTTCTCAAAGCAATATGACAAACTTGTCGTACCTTTGCAACAATATTAATAACAGAATAAGCTTAATACTTCTATCTTTTCTAAACAAGAAACATACAACCATAAAATAAAAAGGTCAAAGAAAAAACATACCTCTTCTGGAACTGTGGCAGAAAACATAAGAGTTTGTCGTTGTTTAGGGACTGCTGCAATTATCTTCTCAATGTCTTTGCGAAATCCCATGTCAAGTAAATGATCAGCTTCATCAAGCACCAAAACCTTCACACCCATCAGCCTAGATGCAAAACCAGCAGTATTCTCAATATGATCTCTAAGCCTTCCAGGAGTAGCAACAAGGATCTGCACAGCATGCAAATGGAAGTTAACGATGGTTGTGAACAGAGCACGTGACCTTGTTATCACAACTAAATATTCCATCAACAAAGGCTGGAAAACTAGGTCGTAGTTAGATACATCAGGAAGAGTATGCACATAAATAATAGATCAAAAGCCGTAAATCAAATTAAAATATCAAGATGCTACTACTTTTAGGCTACAGTCAGGTGATACTCATAAAAATCTTTTGCTAAAACATTTATACACCAACATAAATTTGGTTCTCTTCGTCTCTTGATGTTTAACAGACATTAGTAAAGAAACTTATGATGATGATAAAAATAAGTTCAAATCTACCAACAAGAATATTTTCAACGTTTTTATGTCAAGACTGTTTAGTAGCGTAGGGATATTTCAGAATATTTTCATTTATCTGATTATGGGTCATATGGAGGCGTACAGTAACTAATAACAACATGAAATAAACTTTGGTAGCAATGAGAAGAGTTTACTTGGCAAGGGTTTGCTTGCATTCGCTTCTGTTCTAAAGCAAGTCTTGTGCCTCCAATCACAACTTGAACACCAATGGTAGGATGATATTTCAGCAGTTTATTGGCCTCTGCAGCAGCCTGACTTGCAAGTTCTCGAGTTGGGCATATGACGAGAACAAAAATTGGTGGCCGCCTATTATCACGGTCATTTGGAGGTGAATTTACCACAACTTCAATTGACGGAAGCTGAATAAAAACACTTAAAAAAATTAAGTAGAGTCAAAAACTACTATTCATCTGTTACTACAGGTGCAACAAAACAATAGATTAGTTTCCAGCTCAACAATTTGTGCTATTAAGTTGAAGCTCAAGTAGACCTTTTTGTGTTTTCTTTTATTAGACAGTTTAATCAGTATTTTAAAACTTTTAAAGGTATTTGTTGATCAACATAGAACATTCTTTAATACTCCCACTGCAGACTAGTTAAAAAATGTTATAGCAGCAGCCTCCATGCCTGAAAGCAAAAACAATAGTAACAAGAATTGCCCAATTGTCATGATAAAATATCCAACAGTAATTCTGAAGCCCAAGAAATTAAGCAGAGTGATCGAATGAAATAATTTGCTCATTTCAAATGTATCCCTTGTGTCAACTGTTTCTTACATTAATTGTCACCCATAAAGGAATATGAAGAAATACCCCAATAATAAAGAGGCAATAACCACCAATTCACTCTGGCAAACACACATCAAGAGACTTACCAAAAATGCTACTGTTTTTCCAGTGCCTGTCCTGGCTTTGGCAAGGACATCCTTACCTAAAAATGTTAATTGGAATAAGTTCCCCAATAATAAATAAACTTAAGAAATATGAGAACAATGTGGACCAAAGCTGGAATAAATTCCTTTGTAGTTTAATATTATCAATTAGGGATAGCTCAATATTTTAATACAGATTCTTAACATAGTATGATATTTGCAACAAAAATTATAACCCCCACACAAAAAGGATACCAAAAGAAAGAGAAGAAAAAGTCACAGGGTTTGACAGAATCATATGACATGACATCTCTTACAAACAGGAAAAACAACCACAAAAAATGACATTATATCTTAAAATCGTTTTCTTATTGCTCCATTCTCCACGGCCAAGCAAAAAGGACCAACCTTTGAGAATTACTGGAAGAGTAGCCTCCTGCACAACCGTCATTTTCTCATATCCAGCATCCTTGACTCCTTTCAGTGACAGTGGGGAAACTAAACATTGGTCAAATCTGTGGCATCACACCTCAAAAATCAGGCATTCATAACACAACAGCAGCATAGCATAATAAGATTAAAGTATATGCCAGAGCACATAAGGTAAACATCACATATATACAAGCAAAAGGCTCACCTTTCTCTTTATATTAATTTCATTCCTATCCTCCTCTATAAATCCAAGACAACTGGCTTTTAACATGTGCCCATCATGAGAGTATCCATAACCAATTTCCAACTTCATGCATGGAAGGTATGGAACAACAACAACCCAGTAAGTACAGTTGCATAATCCCATCCATCGACATACACAAAGAAGACAGTATCCATTCATTCTAGAAAAAAATTGTATTGAACAATAGACACCCTCTCATCCCTTTCTTTTTCAGAGCATCATCAGGTCAATTTTATTCGGCTTAAATCAAGCCCTACATTAATAAATTCCAGCAAACTGGGTTCATTTTGTCACCTCAAGTCTATATACACTTTTCAAAAAAAGTACTACCAACTACAGTATGTCATGTCAGCAAGCCAAACAAGTGTATTATGCAATAATAACCAATAGAATAGACTCAATACATTCACATAAGCAATTAAACAAACACCTAGAGAATGTTTAGACAAGCTTCACGTAAACATATCTTAACTTATGGAGAAACTAATTTTATTTTTTAATATTATTTTTTCTCTCCAAAAAATGTTTAATCGAGGTGTTTGTTCAAACATACTCCAAAACTACTCTAAGTAGCATAACATAAACATTAATGGTATAATGAACACACCTTGATTCACTCAGATAAGAATCAGAACCTCCAGGAGAAGACGGTCTAGTAGTCGGTTCAATAGTCTTCCGGTTCAGACCGTTTTGTTGACCAAACAAAGCGGTTCTACTCTTGTTCAATATCTCTTCCTCCTCACTCCCATCACTCTCTTCATCTTCATCTTCACTTTCATCTTCGCTGAGAAACGCTCCAACGCCACCACCCTTAAACTTCCTTCCACTCTCCACCACTTCCTCATCGTCGTCACTCCTCGGTTGAAACTTTCTCCTCGCACTCGCATTCTGCCTTCCCCTCCGCAAATCCTCGCCCCTCCTCTTCCCCAAATTGGTGGAAGCCCTATTGTCGTTCCTCCGCGGCGGCCGGAATTCGCGGTTTTCATCTTCGTCGCTGCTGAACCGCTGCGCGAGGCGGTTGACCCGGCCGGTCGGCAAATCCTCGCCCCTCCTCTTCCCTAAATTGGTGGAAGCCCTATTGTTGTTCCTCCGCGGCGGCCGGGATTCGCGGTCTTCATCGTCGTCGCTGCTGAACCGCTGCGCGAAGCGGTTGGCCCGGCCGGTCCGCAACTCGTCGACCCAGTCGCTGAGGTCAGCCTCGTCGTCGACGAGGCTCTTGGAGGGCCGAACCGGAAGCTTGTCCCGGGAATGGGCATGGGCCCGGGCCGAAAAGGCCCGAGCTTTAAACGGTACCGTTCGAAGGAACTTGGAGGGAGGGAAGAAAAAGGCGCGAGAAAGAAGAGGAAGAGTGCGAGGCTTCATGGGAAGAAAGGGATGAAGAAGACGAACTTGGGTTAACAGCTTTGTATGCATAGCAGCAGAAGAAGAGAAAGATAGAGTGTGTGTGTGTGTGTGATTGGGTTGGTTCAGAAGTCAGAACCAACGAGGGTTTTGTGGAGGGAATTAGGGTTTAAGGATTTAGATTTTCTTTTTCAACTCATTTTTTTTTTCTTTTGTCAAAATTTGAAGGATGTCTTAATATATAAAAGTTCGAATTTGATATTTTTAAAGTTGATTCTTTAATTAAAATGTTTAGTACTAAAGTTTAAGGATTATGTAAGAAAATGTGAAAATAGACTAAAATTCTTTTTTTTTTAAGTGGAAGATGAAAATGTAGACTAATAATTTATAGAGCTTGAAATGTATACCTTTTTGAAAACCATATAAATATATGTAAATTATATTTCAAAATATATTTTTTAGTGAAGATTAAAACAAATTTTAATGAAAAATTATATTTTAAAACAGCGTCATATTTTTAAAAAGTTAAATAATAAAAATAGTAAGTGAAAATATGATTTATTTTCTTGAAAAGTTCGCATTTTGAAATACGTTCAACAAAAAAATCATGGGAAAAATTAAATTAAAGAAAACATGGAATTGATACAATTCATTTAAATAATAATAATAAAAAAAAAACATGTATTCAATGATCTCAGTCTTTTGACATCCGTAGAAATAAATAATAAATACGGAAATAAGACTCTGCGAATTTTCTTTCTCTCTCATTCTTTTTCTTTCTCTGGTCTCTTTTCTGGAAAATAAAAAAATTCATATAAAATTTAAAAAGTATCTACATATAAGATCTACAGTAAATATTTAATGGGTTTTTCAAATGGTAATAAGTTATTTATATTAATTTTTTTATGTTTTACATTACTACATAAATTTAAACATTCAACCAAAAATTCACTCAAATATTAAAATTATTGAAGTGAATATTTAACTCTTTATAAACTGTATAATTTATCCTGAATAATTAAAATAATATCTTCATACATTCTTTAGTAATGTTAGTTATGAGTAATGTTGATTCAATAAACAAAGCACATGGTTTATTCGAATACTAACTTTCTTTCATCAATGCCTCTTAATTTTAAACAATTTTCATAGGTAATGATTTAAAATCTTAAAGTTAAAATTTTAAACTTACTTTCTATTATCCAAACTTGATTTTTTATTCAATTCCTATTATTAATACTAACAAGCTCAATCCAATTTTTTTTATTGATAAAAAATTTTCACAAAATAACGATACTTTTAAGATAATTTTTAAAAAGTGGATCACATTTATCTAATATGTTTTATTGTTTCAAGATTTATAAAAATCACTTATCAAGGCATTTTAGTATTATTTTAAGTTTTAGTCAATTTTAGCATCACATTGAACTATACAACACAGATATTATTTTTGTATCTACCAATGCTACTTTCTTATATATGTTATACATTCAAATATTATATAATTACTTTATATGTTATAAGAAATTAAGTCTAATAACATAATCTATATATATATATTATTTCTAATCTTCATACTTTGTATCTTTGAAATCATTCTATCAGAATTATCATTTGATTCTGTCCCCTATAAAAAATGGCTAATTTGTCAAATTTAAAAGCAGCAAATCAGCCTATACTTCACCATTTCTGAGATTATTTAGTTTTGTGAAAGAGGTTCTTCTTCCATTTTGTTAAACGAATCAAGAAAGCCAGCACCTCAGAGGGGTCACGCAGGGAATAAGAAGCTTCAGTCTCCTTTGCAATGGAAGAAACAACAATGGGTAAACCATGTCCAATGTGTCTTATAACCTACATGCATTTCATCCACACAAAAAACCATTATTATGTCTTCATTATGTACAAATATTTATAAAATTTAGTGTATGTAAAATACTTTGCTTTTATTTTCAAAATTTTTAAATCACTGTTTTTAGTGTCTGTAATTTATTTTAAGATTGACTATGAAATTTTTAAAAGATTACATGTTGATATTATATTACATAGAAGTATAATAACCTATTTAACTTCTTTTCAATACATAACTAATTAACTAGGGTCATATCGAAATTAATAATTTTACATTTTAAATGAACCAAATAAAGAAAACTTTTATAAAAATAATAATTAAAACTCAGTCGCATTATAAGAATTAAAATAATTTTACTCCTAAAATCTATAATCAATCTATAATTAATTAACAAATATTATAAAATATTTTTCATATCAGTTAAGTTTTCAAGAATGGAGAAAATAAAAAACACTTACAAATATCTTCCCTCAAAATTAGTGGGATTTCTATTCTTTAAAATTATATAGATAGAAAGAAATTTACTTTATGATGGTGAGTTAATTATATAAGAAAATATGAATATAATATAATTAAAGGCTATAAAATAAATAAGATAATTAAGTTATTAACTAAGGATAGAATATAAAGAATATTAAATATATATATATATATATATATATAAGAATATTTACATATTTTATTATACCCTACCATTAAAATTAAGATTTTTTTTTTATGTTGAGACCGACTCAAAATTCATTAAAGAATGTGTATAAGTTTTTTAATGAAACTATCACCAATTTGATAATGAAAGAAAACATGAAAGACACGAATTAACTACAAACAACTTTTTTACATGAATAACTAAATATACACATTGAATAGAATGATATTATAATTAATTAATTGTAGCATAAGAGAAAAAAGAGGGTAGCATAAATAACCAAACATTTTAAATACATATAAGTAGAACTCCTATAATATAGAATTTGTGTTGGAGAGTTGTGTTTAAGAAATTTGTGTTAAAGAGTTATGCTTAAGGGATTTGTTTGGGAGAATGTTCAAAAGATAGTTTATCATTGGTAGTTCATGATGCCAAAAAGATGGACACATGGAAGCATGAGTTAGAGGATGCAAATTAAATTATTGATAGTTTGTATTTTTTTTTGTTTGACTTTTCATTTTGTGAAGAAGTATGAGGGCATAAAATATAAAAAACAAAAGATATGATAGATTGTAAATGTTAGCCTAAAACTTCTTATTTTGTTGGGACGTTTGGACAGGTCCATTAAAAATATAGATATAGTTAGGAAAAATAATCTAAAGTCATGGCATCCACCTTCAACCAGAATACACATATTTTCACTTTTTTTTTACATTGATTATGTGAGAAATATTCAGAATAGAAGAAGATCTCATCAACATCCATAGATATTGCCGCAACCATTGTTGCATCAAACTCGTGATTGTCAATTAAACTAGTTTCTTCTAGTATAAGCATGAAACATACAAGAAAGAAAAGAGTTGCTTTGTTATATCAATATACATACTCCTTAATATACATTGTTAAGTTTAGAAACCATTTTAAGAATAAATCACCAATTTAAAATAGGTTTAACAAAAGTCTTTTATTTGAGTGGAGAAGTTTTAATTATTCTTAAAAATGTCTCAGAGGCCTTTATTGCAAATGCAGTCAAGCTCAAGTATAGTATCTAAAAATAAAGTAAAATAGAATAAATCTAATAAAAAATTGTGTCATTTAAGAGTTGTCCAAAATCTTTTTTCTAATAAGTTTTTGGTCCTTCTTGTCATTGTCTTTCTTCCAATAAAATGACATAAATGACATGTGAGATTGCACATGAATCTTAAAAAGTCATATGTTCTGTATTGAACATTTTCCATTTTAAGAACAATAAAAATATGATTTTTAATATTAGACATGCATCAAGTCAAACATGATTAGAAGTAAAAGAATAAGAAAAATTCCTTAATCTCTCGATACCATAAAGACAAGTATTCTATAACTGGATTTCATTCAAAGAGTTAATTATATCCAATAACATCAATTTAATTTAAGGCTATAAAATAAAATAAAAAATCAAACTAGCTAACTAAAGTTATTAACTAAACTAACATATAAAATATTACAAAATAATATTAAAAATATTTACAACAACATTTACATATCACAAGTAAAAAATTGCATCAATTTATTTCATTCAATTTATCAAAAAGTACCTTAAAAGCATCTTCATCAGTTCGATCATCCCCAAGGTACACAGGAAGAACATTGTTGAGGTTGTCAAAGCCAAGAGTGTCAAGCAAATACACAAGAGCACGTCCTTTGTCCCAGTTTACATTTGGACGAATCTCCATAACCTGTTCAAAACATGAAGGTCAAGTTTAAGAATTAATCCAACATTTTTGTATTCATCAACAAACAATCTTTCTTTGGTACCTTTCTTCCACTTGATATGTGGAAATTGGGGTAAGGTTTCATTATGGACTCCACCATTTCTCTCAGAACACTAACATCCTACAATTTTTTGAACCAACATAATTGCATAAGCTTATATTATGACCCTCATGATTTTATATTAGATTTGTGTATCTAGTGTTTATAGTGATATATACCTCTTCATTTTTCACACACCGGTAGTGTACACTGACACAGAACATGTTATCCTCAATCATAGACCCCTTTATTCTTCTTGTATTTTCTTTCAAAACCTTAATTATCTGCAACATTCATCAGCAAAAGAAAAATATATCAACATTCAATTCTCTTCACATGTGCAAGAGATAAATTTAACGCACAGTATAAACTTTAACTGCCAAACTTCATTAATGTTTATAGTTATTTGTGAAGAAGTTAAAGGAAAATACTATTAAAAAATTGGATGTGTATGAGTTGAACAACTGTTTGATATATTTTGCTTTAATTAATAATTTAATAGTTTATGTATTTTTTACACTGAGCTTTTAATAACTACTTTAAATTGATATTAATGATGATTTATGATTAATTAACTGTCTAAATTGGCTGTATATTGAAATTTGACTCTTCATTTAATAATTTCTTCTTCTGCAATATTTACTGACACGTTTATACATATTTAACTCTGACTGCATGTTAGATCAAACCACTAGAAATGATTATTTCATTTTGATCAGAAAAGGAATTACCTCTTGGATTGTTGGCAAAAATTCTTTTGCAGGATGAAAGTGAACAACATGATTACCCTAGAAAGGTAACACACTATGAGACATGAATGACCAAATCAAATTGTCACAACACAAGCATTGTCATTATCCTTTTTAACTGTGATTTGGGTTTTGTCCAAACACAGACACAACTATTGTACAAAGAGTATATATATAAAACCTTTTCATCAACACCCTTTATCTGATGCTTCTGATCTTCACATTTTGAAGACCCTGATAGAGTTGATATGTCCATGCCATGACTTCCAGCATAGTAAACATTCCTTAGCTTCACAAATTCATAAACCTGCATGTCAAAAGGAAAATAAAGGCACTGAAAATACAAGGCTCAAAACAATGCATCCTCAAAAAAGGGATGATGTCTGATATCTGATATCTGATGTCTGATGTCTGATGTCTGCATAGTGCACTATTCTGTTGAGTGAGTGGATTACCTTATCCTTACGCCTTCCACTAACAATGGCAGTGGGAAAACAATAAGCAACTTCACGCACAGCTGCGCGCATCTGCAAATTATTGCAAACCATACGGCATTGAAAACTCAGTTTTGAGAAAATGAAAGCAACAGAGAAAAACCAAAAAACTACAGAACTTGTTAGGACTCATAAAGCCACCACAAGTATTTCTAGTGGTGTTGATTGTCCTAAGCAAAGCAAAACCACTCACAGCATCACTCATGTAAGCCTTATCAGGGTCATCTACAATCGGTGAGAGTGTTCCGTCATAGTCCAAAAACACAACAATCTTTTTCCCTTCTGCAACGCTCATCACTTCATCAAAATTCTCCAACACAGAAGGGTGCTTTCCCTTTCAGCCACACAAGGAATAATAACAATAATAATTAAGAACAAGAACCAAAGAAAGAGGTCAATATACACAAATCAATGCCAGAATTATTGAGCCATTCAGACAGATCATGATACAGCAAAACATAATTGGTTGAAATCTTGCAGATGGACAGTTACAGAATATGCCAAAAAGTTCAACTATCCTAAGCATAGATCATTGAGTATTGAGTATATGCATGCAAATGCAACTTTTGAGCTTACTAGCCAGGAAGCATAAGAACATAATTCTCCTCCATTCTCTTCCATCTTTCCCAGTGAGATTGGTTTCATGTCTGAGTATTCTGATGGTTGTGATAAGAATCCCATCTGAGATGTGTAAAATGTACTCAAGCAGAAACTGATACGTTGCTTCTGCATTCAAGTGTTTGCGAGAGAATTAATAGTGGAAATAATGTATTGCTTTTAATATATACATCCAAGCAATAAATTTTGCATTAAATTTTTCTATTAAAAATATTGAAGGTGTTAATTAGAGTAAAGGGTAATTAATCAGAGTCTTAATAAGCACTAAATAGGGGGAAATAAAAAATGAACAAAATGAGACAAAACAGGTATATGCAGTTTGTGTTAGTTGACCGTTAAAAGAAGAACATAGAAAGTTCACAAGGCTTTTGTTTTTAAAGGCTGCCTTTGGCTTTGAACTTTCTCATTGTTCACGAAGTGCAATTTTACAGAGAAAGTGAAAACCACGTGATACCCTTATCTTTTCAGAAGAAAAAGAAGCTCCTTATCTGGAACTCAAGCAGTCACATTCTGCATTAGTTTTCACATCATGAACTCAGAGAATTCAATGAACAGAAAAACCCATGTTCTTTCTGTGGTTACAATTCATTGTGACAAAGTTAAGGGACAAAGATAGCCAATTAAGGAATCACAAGAGGAAATGAATTGCAGGGATAAATAGACCATAAAGAGGAAAAAAAATTGTGTTTAATTTACAACAAGTGATGTTATGCATGATTCACATGCATTGCTTTCTAATTTCAAGACCAGTGATAGAGATCCTAAATTTACTATAGATAAACTTTTAAGTCATTATCTGTCATATAATTACGATTAAATTTTAAAAATAAGTTTAACTTTATATACTCAATAAATATTTTAATCTTCACTATATATACACATGTTCGTTATGTATGTACTTTGAATTATATCTAAGACATTTGCTTTAAATATTATTTTTAGCATATACTTTACTTCTACATTATTGATCATCATTAAGATACTACTTTCGAATATGTTGCAACAAAATTAATTCTATAATCAATAGTATTAATGAAACCAAAATTACCAAAAAGGAAATACCATAAATTAACTAGGAATTTTTTTCTTCCTTCTTATTATTGCAGACAAGCGTAAAAAAAATTGGAAAAATATGCATATTCAGTACAAATTCCTTAATCGAATTATATATATATATATATATATATATATATATATATATATATATATATATATATATATATATATATATAAGTATTCAATTGGGACATATGTAATTATAATTCACCTAACCTTCTCTTGTATTAAAGTTCTGTAACAAAAAGTCTTCTGAAACTATGTTTTGTTATATCTTGTAAATTAGTTTTGACTAGAGAAAAAAAAAGCACTTAATATTATTGATCAGACTATTCTAATTGATTAAAGAATAAAAATGGTAAGAATTGCTAACCAGTACCTTAAAAAAAAAATTTTAAGGAATCAATAAATAATTTTATATTAGAAATCATTCCGAGACACATTCTTTTTTTAACTTTAATTTTTATTCTCAGTGTCAACATTACTTAACATTTTCTAAATAAGTAAATACACAATTCTTATCCTGAATGTATCGTTTTTATCAAATAAAAAAAGTATAAGGAAAAAAAAAGTTAAAAGAAGGGATATTCACGAGTACTTTTGGGAAACATAATGTAGGTATAATTTTTATTTTCTAGGTAATCATGGGCAACAAATAAATAGATAATTAAATAAAATAAAATAAAAGTTGTCCATTATTGTAAAAGTTGCCAATAAGATCTTATGATCAACAATGAACCATGTTTTCCACTATATGCAGAAAAAATAAATAAAAGAAAATCACAGCCACAAATGCATCTTTTCTGTCTAAAGCTTCTGTCGCCCTTAATATAAAATATAATATAGTGTGTAACGAAGATCATGTGATCTTTATATACAAATACAAACTGTTATTTTTGTGTACTATTATATGATCTATAATTAATCATCCACTTCAGAAAATAAAAAATAAAAAGTGGTGATAATATATATAATGATGAAACGTTCAATATAATTTATTTTATATATTAAGTTTAAAATTAACCAATGTTAAGGAATATATTTTGTTTTGAGATTAGAGATAACCTATTAACTCAAAATTACCAACAACAACATAACAGCAAGGAACACTTCAATGTTTTTAGATGACAAAAGATTTGTATAAAATGATCCATTTTTAAAAGTAACAAAAACATTAAATTTGTAATATTTTTAGCCCTTTTAAGATTTAAATTTTCATTTTATATATAATTGTTATGCTACCATGTTTAATATCTTATGAAGTCAAGCAGCAAGTTATTTAATTAGAAAAAATACAGTTAAAAAAAGATAAGAATTACTAATATACAATAAAAATAGTTTTTACTAAAAAAATATGTAATAACAATTGAGTGATAAGTGTGAAAGGGATATTTTTAATGGAATTGTGAGTTATAAAACTATTAAATACCTGTTAGAGAAGATATTATAAAGAAGAAATGATAGAAGGTTTATCTATCTTAATTTTAATTTTTTTGTTTTATTTTTAATATAAAAAATAACTTATTTTATTTATTTTTCTTAATTTTTCTCATTTTATTTTTTTATATTATTCTTATGGTTGATTTGATAGTTTTTTTTATTTTTTTTTATTTGATCTAAGTCTTGTTTACTTTATTTTTTTAAATAAATTTTATTTGATAGTTTAGTAAATTATCTTCTATGCCTTGGATAAAATCTAAAAGAAAATATAGAATTATGGAATTCTAAAAATGGTGTAAACATGTTAATTAATTTGGAAACTAATTAAGAAAATGGACCATATGTCATTTCATCAATCATCTTCACTTTTTAAAATAAAAGTTAAGTAGTGAAAATGTTGTAAAAGATAAATACTTTTACTTTTAATATATTTATATGTAAGAAAAATAATACTTTTTATTTGTCAAACAAAGAACCTGTATTGGATCATTTTCTTCCAAGTTTAAATTTGACGAACTAAAACCATAATATTTTCGATCAATTAAAAATTATATTAGATAATTTTTTAAAATAGTTATTATAAAATCAAACAAAAAATGTTATATATGATAAATTAGATTGATAGTGTGAATGGATATACTGTTATTCTAGTATATTCTTAACATGGTAACACATAAATAATTAGAAATTTTCACATCATTCACATTTCTTACATATCTTTTAAATCATGGAATCCATGATATATTTGCAAATGTCAACTATAAACATACTAACTCCAGTACGTAGGAGTTAGTAGTTAAATACTCATTTACTTAATATTTATCAAAGGAATATTATTCTTAATTATCAGCATGTGATCTGAAATAAAAAAAATTAATTACCACAAGGAACATTATTAGTGTTTGTAATTTATAATATAAATGGTAAATATTAAAGCATCTGAATCAATCAATAACTAAATCAAACAAAATATATTGCATGAACGTCTTTAAAAAACACTCTGATTTTCACATTAATAGCTGCATTAAAGTCATAGAAAGAAGTATTTATTTCACATTAACTTACCAAACATATGTTTAAAAGAGAATATTACTAATTATGAATGCAGATCTTTCATTTACATGTCGCTAAAAGAGATGCTTTGATTTCACATTTCTAAAGGAAAATTATTAACAGCAATTTGTAGAGTATAGTATAATGTGAAACATGGTTGTTCAATGAATCCTGATTCATTCATTTCAGTAGTTTCTGTCACAAATCATATGCAGGGGAAAGGTTTACACACAAAACTCAATCAATCTAATATTAGTAATATAGCCAACTTTTGACAAAAAAAAAAAAAAAACATAGTAGTTTAGAACATATTTTCACCTACCTTAATTTCTTCTTTGCCTCTCTTATTTTAGAAATTATTGTTTACTTTATGGTGTCGCTAATTTTCATGTAACACGTAATTGGATTTATTAACTCCATATAAAAAAATGTCTCATTAGACAAGATCATAGACATCATAATAATTTAAAAAATAACTTATTTTTCTGTAAATGTATAATTATAAATTTTGTGTAAAGATTTTTAGATACTTCATTTTTTAAAACATATCTTAAAAATTTATATTTTATTTTTTTAGTTTTTATTTTTGTTTTGTTTCGACCATAAATCTGTTAAAATAATATCGTTAGAGTCAATTATCACGTTTTAAGTATTATCTACTTATTCTGATATCATCTCAACGTACTTAAGTTCGGAACAATTTTTAAATTGCATTATAATCACTGTTTGGACCATAATATCTAAAATGTGTAACAGATATTTTAGTTACATTTTCCATTCCCTCTTCTTATTTCTCTCTTCCAACTTCTATACATCCAAAGGGTGGATGATCATTTTTCCGGTGATGAAATTTTATGGGCAGAAAATGAACAATCAAGAAACTTAAGAGTTGAATAATGGCAAAAGTAAAGAAAAGAAAGAGACGTAAGCATGAAGAAAGGGTGGTGGAAAATATCCATATGCACACATACATATATGTGTTATCTATGTAATTGAAACATCATAAGTGAACTTTAAGAGAGCAAATACTTACAGTGAGAAGAATCGTTGCAGAAAACCCAGCAAGGAATGAAAGATTTGGTGTTTGAAGAAGAAGAACATGCAACACCGAGTCTTAGACAAATGAAATTGTAACAAATAACATATGAAAAGTGAGGAAGAGAAGAAATATATATATATATATATATATTTCATTACATATATAACATGGTATATATGTAAAGGAAACTCATGAGTGATGAGTCATAAATTGTTGTGTTGTGTTTTGTTTTGTGGGGCAGTTTACTTTATACTTTTGCAGAGCATAATAAAAATGGGTCCTTTCTATTCACTTTTTCTCCATTCATTCTTCCTTTGAATTCATGCCTAAATACTACTTTTGGCATTTAAGAAGGAAAAGTACCTACTGTTACAGAAATTCTTACAAAATAATATAACAAAAACAATTGTATTTTTCATCGAAATATTTATTGCTCATTCTGAATGTATTATTAATAGTTATATATAGATTATGAGGAGAAAATGTGATTTTAATTGATTATTTTGTGTGCATATGGATATATTTTGCATGTGTTCGAAATGTGGTATAATTAACAAATATTTGATATTTCTTGTGGATTGTCATTGAATAAGAAAATTATTTAATTTACTAAAGAAATCACCTTTATATTATTTAACTTCATTGAACTAATTAATTGTTTTCTTTTGGTTTTAATATAAGACACCATTTAAAATAAATTAATTATTTTTTTATAAGATGTTTTATATTTTTTTATAATATGTTTTATATTATTTTTATAATATGTTTTACTTTTATTAAATGATTATTTTTGTTTTTATAAGAGAATTTCAAAATTCATCAATAATAAGTTCATGTACTGGTAACAATTTTTAAAACAAAATCACAAAATCAACTAAATTAATTATTGTTATTGTGTAATTGTATCTTACCTTTCTTGTATTACGAATTATAGTAAATAAAAATCACTGTCATATAATAAAAGAGTATCATGCATAAACAGTTGGTAAGTTTTAATAATAACTAAAAAAATTATGCTTAAAAAAGGACATCTCATTAATTAACATTAAATTACTATAGCATGCACCGAAGTTTTTTTTATAGAGATTATAATTACTTTAAAGTTGTAATTAAAGTGATATTTAATTTATAAGCCCGTTATTAATAATGATTATGGAACATATATTTTAGGTTTTTGAATTTTTATTGTCTAAAAATTTTTATTTTAGAGATTTATTTTTTTATTTCATTATTGTTAATAAATGAAATAATTTTGATAATTTATTGAAAATGTTAAACAAGTACAATTATATTATGAGATAAAATTTGATTAGGAAATATTAAAGAAATGGTAAAGATAAGAAAGTCAATTAATATTTTTATATTTAGGTTTAATATAATTCTTATAAATGAAGATATAAGAGGATAAGAGCATTTCTATGATAGTAGTCATACACTAAGTTAGAGTATTATTAGAGATGAGTTTTACAAGATTTATTTACCGAAATACACTCACGTGACACAAAATAAGACTTTGAATCATAGGAATAAAAAATTATTTCTATCTTGACAATGTATATTTTTATTGAAAAAACAAACAAAACATTAATAAAAATGTAGGTCTTATTATTAGAATAAAAATTGGAAAAAAATCTTGAAACTAATGTGGCACAATAAAATCTACAAGAATTAAATTAAGCAAAGATAGAATGACCTTCCAAGAATAGAGATGTTCTAACAATAGTTGTTACATAATTTTTTTTAGACAAAATAAATCTAAAATTCTTGTAAGTAGTAGATACGAGACTAATAATTTCCCTATTTGTTAGGCTTCAATATATATAAATCATTTAATTATATTATTTTTTAATATTTGTCTCAACTTAATCACCTTTTACATGTTTAATTAAGATTGAGAATGTGTTGGAAGAATACAAGGGAAAAATATCGGAGAGATCTTTAATAATGAGATATGAGCCAACATATAACGGAATGACATCACATTCAACCCAAAACCTTAAGGTGTTAGTTTTGTGGGTCTTCTTTTTTATATGTTGATCAACTTTCTAATTCATATTCAATGTGAGACTTAAACTCAACTCACACTTGAATACCTAACAAAATGTTTTCAAACTTAAAAATTTATAATAACCCTATTCAATTTAATTGCTTAAATACCTAAATTTGAATAATTTAATGAGTTGATTATTCATTTGATATTTACCCAAATAAGTTTTACATGAGGATATTTTTAGGAGTATTGGAAAATAGAGTTTAAAATTAATAAAGAAGGATAATTTTGTTTTAAATTTAAAAGTTTATATATAGAGTTCAATTAATTTAGTTCTTCGTTTCTCCAAAATCACCATCTTTTTCAAATCAAAATTACCTAATTTATTTGTTAATTAAAATTACCTAATTTATTTAGTTCATATATGTGTGTGTGTTTGTTTTTTAGTGATTTGTTATTTATAGAAATGTAATTTGGCCGTTACAAAGATAACGAACCTGAATAGTTTATGAACTTTGAGAAAACTGACCTTTAAATCTAACTTTGATAAAAGAAATAAAAAATATATATGCTTATATTTTCTTTTATTATTTAAAAAATATTTCTCTATCCAAATTAATATAAATATTGAGTTCTGCACAAAATAAAGTATAATTGTTCGTTGTTGGTAAATTTAAAGTTTATTTTTCATATGCTTCTTTCTTTTTCTAGAAACAAGAATTTAATTAAATAATTTTATATTTTGATTTTGCTTGCTAAGAAAAGTTTGTGTTTCCTTCTACAATGCTGGACTGTTGTAGTGAAATTTTTATAATGACAAGTTATGTGTATATATAAATGGACGTTAATTTTAGTATTAAACACACTAATTTATAATAGTCATATTTATTTATTTTTTTCAAATTTTTGATAGGTGTGCATGCTGTTTTTTCGTGAGAAACTCGTTTTCTAAAAACAATTCTAATACTTAACTCTTTTTTACTGTAAAAACTAAAAAAATGATAAATTGTTACCAATGATACTTTATATTTTTTACATATATAATATTAGTATATTAAGCATTCAGTTACTTTTAAAAGAAATAATTTATTTATACGCACTATGTATTTTTTTTTTAAATTAAACATCTTACAACTGCTTATGTTACATTACGTTAATATGTGGAAATTATGTAAGCACTTATCCACATACGAATATAAATAAGAATATAAATATAAAAAACTTATTGATTTTTAAACACTTAGAAGACCACATCACTATAAAAAAAACTGTAAAATACCGAAAAAATTATTGATAGAAAATTTTATGATTAATTTAAGGATAAATTTATAAAAACAAAATTAATATCAAATTATTTATCAGTAAATTATCTATTTATAAATTACACATCAGTCAACCAACATTCAATCAATAATCTTAACATATTAATATTAATATCAATATTAATAATAACAATAATATTAAAAATAATAATAATAATATTTTGTTATCGCTCAAGCTAAAAAATGAGGGAGAGTTTGATTTTATTTTTATCACGCATCTAGCTCAAATAACATTTTTTTAGTTACAAATTTGAGATGCTATGTGAATTTTAGAAGAATATGTATTAAGCACAAACATTTATGTTATAAAGTTATCTAACTTATCAAATATTTAAATTGTGTAGATTAACATTTTAGATAACGAAAAACTGGTAAAGTTTATTGTAAATTTACAACATGTAAAGTTCTAGATATTGTATGTCTTAAATTTATTTTGACCTATGAAGCCTAGGATGCATACATGTGAAACTTAAATAAATCTAGAGTAAGAAGTCTTCACTTTATGGTGAGAAGGTTCGTTCAAACAAGGTAGTTTGCTTAAGTGACATATCTCTAGTTGTTATGACATGTTATATTTGAAATGTATATGTTTTATATAAGTTGGATATGTCTATTTACATGTTTGAAAATGTTTAATGAAATTGATATGTGTGATAAGATGAGATATGACAGATAAACATACAAGATACTATGGTGTATGAATACTTAGGATGATATTGTGGTTAATTATTTTCATAATATAGGTTAAGATTTTAGATAGTAAAAAACTAATGAAGATTTTTGTATTAAGCTTTATAGAGTAGGTGCAAGAACAATCTTGACTCATAAAACTAAAGTTAGATTATTAATATGGTTTTAATAGATACCGTATTAGTCTTTAGTGAGAAATTGGTGAAAATTCTTACATTATACTTTGTGGAGTAGGTGTAAAAATCACTCTAACATAAGGAGTTGAGGTTGCATTATCAATATTGTTTTTTATGAGTAAGATATTGATCTCTAATGTGACATAGGATATTTTAGAAGAAGTAGAATGTGACAAATTATTCATATGTCACAAAGATATCAAATTATGAATAAGATATAATTTATAGTTATGATTATTTATATTAAAAATGTGTCGTGATATGAATAAGATATTAAATTAATCTCTTATAAGGAATATAATCAATCTAGCTAGTTGATTATAGGACTTGCTAACCAATAATGTAAGGATTGAATAAATATAGAAATCTTAAGCGAAATAACTACTTGAGATAATTAGAATTGGTTAAAAATTATATGAAATTTAAGAGATAAATGATACTTAGGATTCAAAAGGTATAAGAAGATAAAACCAATAAAACTTATAAAATAAATTGTCTAAATGAAAAACCTAAATATATATATATAATTGTTATAAATTTTTTAATGTGTTGTTATGATCATACTCAACACGTAATATAAGAGTGAATAATGTTACATAATTATTCTATCACAAAAATTTTCTTAAACTTTATATATTTTGGGAAGACAATATTTTATAATATCAAATAAATATTATTATTATTATTATTATTATTATTATATATATATATATATATATACGTATTTATATTATTATAAATGTATATATTTTGAGACGTGTATTTTCTGAATTTTGTATGAATATTATGTTAGGTATTTAAATGTGAGTATAAGTTTCAAATTGAGTAAAAATAAGAAACTTGAGCAACACATAAAAGCAAAATCTACAAATCCAATGTCTTAAAGGTTTTGAGTTAAAAACGATGTCATTCCCTTATGTGAGTCTAAATCTCATTCATTTAGTATTTTAGTTTAATTATAAAAAAAATTAACTAAATTCTCCTAGATGCATTAACTGCTTGATAAAATAAAATGGAAAAAGTTCTTCTTGATATGCCCTCCTTTTTCAAATCATTCTCACTAACAACCCCACTCGTTACCATAAACAAATAAAGAGAAAAAAAATACCATAATATATATATATATATATATATATATATATATATATATATATATATATATATATATATATAAAAGGTCGTCTAAATTAGTTTAATATAAACTTTTGCCAACTTTTAAACAAAAAATTATTAGGAGATTATTTACTTTAACTTTTTTTAGGAGAATATCTTTTAATAAAATAAATAAAATTATTAGTTTTTTTAAGTGTTTGCTTGATATTTTTGTTTTAAAAATAAAAAAAATAAGAAATATATCTTATTTTCTCTTTAAACAATAAATTCTTTAAAAGTTGATTATTTAAATTTAAATAAACTAAGTATGCATCGTAATAAAAAGATGCACGCGAATGAGAAAAATCTTGATACTTATATGTTGAAGGGATTGAATTTATATTAGAAATAACCATAAATTAAAATGAATAATTGTTAAAAGTAATTGACAAATATGAAAAATCCTTTAATGTTTCTAACTTTATTTAGGATCAATTATTAAAGTTGGTCACGATGTCTTCTAATGGCAAATGTGTAATAGGACACAAAATGATGTGATAAGTATAGTATTTAGATGCTTTTGAAAGTAATTTTACCAATAGAAACATAATTAGAGGTAAGTTTGTTTATCACATAAACTGATTTAGAAACTATGTTGTAAGAAGTGTTAGTCTTTAAAATATAATTAAAGAAGTTTAATTAATTGGTTATTTTGAATTCCAGCTATAATTAGTTGAAGCAGTTAGAATGAAAAGTTTTGGCCACTCTTCAAATCGCTTAGTGAGGAATGGGCACTTGGGCTCAAGTAGTATTTCAGACGCATTCTTTTTTCACCTCCATACTTTTTTTTCACCTCCATATATTAAGAAAAATGACTATTATATCCTTAATACAAAAATTAAATAAATTTTATATATTTTTTATTTCGAATTATACAATTTAGAATATAAGAAATAAGAAATGGATGTGTATTACAATTGAACTATGGACTCAACATAGAAACCATTTTGTTTAACATCAACATATTTGTTTGACTGAAAAAAGCGAGAATGAATCAATTAATTAATATTGAGTCAGCTCATTAAGTACAGTACAAAATAAAATTAGTTAAAGGTAGCTTTACCATCAAAAGTCCCTAATCACTTACGCCAAAAGATTACTTAAAAAACCTAAAAGTTAAACTCCATGCTCACTTTTTCTTGGTACCTAACTTGACCATGCAATAAGAAAGATTAGCTATGATAATGTGTTAATTAACTATAATAGCCACACCAAAGTACATGTCCCTTTCTATATACCATGAGTTCAACACACACTACTACACTACTAATATTGCCAACTATATACCAAAGTGGACATTAGGATATATTCCAAAGTACACCTCTTTACAAAGGAATGGGATAATTTAACTCATCGTATCTACAACACAATAATATAACTCACCCTTTTTGCCTCAATACCATGAATCATAGAGACTCCTCAATATTATAGAATTAACACTTTTAAGTAATATTAAATTAACAAAACAGCTACATGACACACAATTTATTATGATGGTACAACTCTTTTTGGCATGAACATGAATATTCATACAAAAGTTTCTTCTTTGGTTAGTTAATTGATTGTGTTGCATGTGGCTGTGACAGTGGTGCCTGTGGGTATTAGAAATTGTATAGTTCAATTAGAAAGTGATGCCCAAAATGCCTAATGGGTTCAGATTAAGATCCAAACATGCCAAAATTCCATATCTCAAACATTGACATGCTTTCAGAAGTCATTGTTTTCACTCTCTATCATGTAAAAATATATAATTTAGTCCTTGCTATTGTCTAAATATCATTGAAGTTTCTGTTTTTATTATTATTAATGAATCACTACTCATTTATCTAACCATTTATTTTAATTTTACATTCTTAAACATTATTATACTGTCTTTTTGTTTTCTTAAATTCAAATAATAATTATCACTGTAACAAATTGTCTTTGGTGTGTTTGGAGGATAGAATTGAGAAAATAGAAAAGAATGGATTTCACATAAAAGTGGGTGAAAAGTATATGTGTTTAAATTAAGAAAAAAATTATGAAAGATAAAAAGAAAAATTTTATAAAAATATGTGAGAAATGTAATGAGTATAATTGATAAAATAATCTTTTTAATATATGAAATAAAATTAAGTATAATTCAAAAAATAAAGTTAAAATTAAAAATAAATTATAATTGTTATTTTATAAATTTATTTTAATTTTATTATTATTACTTTTATTATAATTTTATTATTATAACCATTATTTTTAATATTAATATTATTAATATTTTATTTTTATAATTATCTTATTTTTATTCAATTTATTTAATATAAAACATATATTACAAAAATATTAAATTTATTTTACTTAAATAATTATTTTAATAATATTATTCATTACAAATTTAATTATTATGTATATTTTTAAATTATTTAGTATTTCAAAATAAAGAATAAATAATTTTTATACTTTATTTAATTATAATCTATTAAATTAATTTATTATATATGATATACTTAAACTTTTTTCGCGTATGTAGATTATATGAGAAAGTTTGAAGGAAAAAAAAAAAATCGTTTTCTAGAATGTATGTCTCGTTTTTTGAACTTTAATCTATTTTCTCTACTTCTTAACTTTTCGTCACCCAAAATAAACACAAAGTTAAAGATGAACGTTAAAAAGTATAATAAAACCTTAAATAATAACCTGGTGACGATGTTATTGATACAAATTATCCTTTAATTTTAGAAGAAATATACTTCTTCAAATTTGACTCATAATTTTACTGAATTTTTTAATCGTATTTTCTCTATCTCTATCCACTAGTTTGAATTTGTCTAAAAATTTGAATTCAATTTCACTATACCAATGAAACGTGAGTGTCCTCATGTTTATCAACTCACATTAAAACCCACGATTCAAATATTAATGCATTATGATGACTTCCCTACTTTGCTTTTTTATTTTAAGCCTTGGAGTACACATTCAAAATTCGGTCTAACTATAATTTTATTTCTATATTTACAAAATTTGTAACTTTAGTTCTCAATTTTTTCTTCATTTTTAATTACCCTTTAATTTTTAATTATAAGTAGCATTAATCCATATTTTGGACATGATCATACTAAGAGATGGGAAAGAAACTCATAATGCTCATAACTTTTTATAGTATTGTAAATGATAAAAACTATAGAAACATGTTACTAACTAAGTTTAACATGTTTATATAACTAAAATTTGAATAAAGTTACATATACAAGGGATTAAAATTGTGTAAAAAAGGTAAAACCAAGAAATTACAAGTAAACCTAAAATTGAAGGCAAGAGAAATTTACCATGAATTGCTTGGACTTGGAGAGTACATGAAGAGATGTAGTTGAAGAAGGGCCCAATAGAGGAAGCAAAAGAGCCAAAGTGTGTTGTCCTTTGGGATCCAAGTGGTTACAAAAGGTCTCTCAACACAAAGGATGAAGACACAATGAAGAAAAGTGATAGAAATTGATGCATTGTGGTCCTTCCAATAATTTCCCTAATAAGTTTAAACTAAAGTTAGGTTCCTCCTTGGTCTTCCAAAAATTAAAACATATAGCTCCTCCTATTCCCACCACTCACCCCATGCTCTCACCCATGTGCACCAAAACACAACTTTAATTTTATGTCTCAAATCTCTTCTCCCTCTATGACCTATGTTCCATAAAATCACAATAAATTTTCCTGAATAAGACTAACTCATTCTGCTCTCACACTTTGGCCTTTTCTTATGCTCTCTTTTCTTGAGGACCATGTTTTGTGTTCAAACAATTTATTCCTCACAATACTTTTAGGTTTACTTAAACTTTAATCATATCATAATTTGTATGAGTTAGTCATTTGGGTTTCATTTTGCATGTAAGTTTTCACTAATAACCTTCAACCCTAACTAATATCATCACCTTCCACCTTACAAAACCCTAGAATATTCTAGTGATGAGGTGAAGTAGATTTTGATTGTTGTGTCACGGAACTTGGTTCAATCAGAAGTGTATGAAAGATGTCATAGGATCATGTCGTGAACAATTTTACTTTTATGTTCATTTGAACAAAGACTAACAAAAACAAAGTTATCTCTAAGTGCTTAATGAGGTTTTGGAAGCTGAGCTAGCAAACCTTGTGCTTATCCATTAGCAGCTAAATTCCAACGATTTTGTTTTCTGGGTCCATTTTTTCTACTTGAGTTTACGTGAAATTTAAGATAATTGAACTATTTACATGCCCATTTTCTCCAAAATTACCAAAAACAATTATTCTAGAATTGTTTAAACTGCTTTCATTTTAAGTGGCTAAAAATTGGTTGGTGACCGACGTGGTTTTTGGCTGAAGCCATGGTTTTGTGAATGAAATGTCTGCTTTTAAACATGTGTGATGGTGATATTAGGGGAAACTAGTGAACAGAATTTAATCAAGCATTAATGTCTTTAAGCAACATATATGTTCACGATTTCGAGTTGATAAAATGTAGATTTTGGTTCCTTTACACCCTTTATTGTTTTAATTATTTCTTTGCAATTGCATCTAAATTTCTAAAATAATAGTATGGTGTTTTAAAGTATATAGTTTATCTTATTAATATATGCAACGTCCTTAATGTTTGGCAGTGATGATTTTTTTTTTAATTTAAAAATATTCACAGCGCAACAAAAATCCTAATTGTTATTTTTTAATTTATTGACATAGTTTGTCATATTTTTCTTGTAATGTTAAGAAAGAAACGTTTAAGTGCAATATCATATATAATTTTATTATTGTTCTAAAAGTATAGTTTTATTCTAATAATTCATGTGCGTCTTTAATATTGACTTTTAATGGATAAATTATTAAGATGAAACTTTATAATATCAACACCAAAAAAAAATATTTGTAATAATATACTTTTTTTTTTCGATATAACTTTTTTTAAAATAGAGTATGGAATTGAAGATACAACCCGACCAATCCCTCCAGTCCACACATGAAAAAATTATATGACGTTTGGTGAAATTTCCTAACCTTTATGAAAAACTTAAAACAACATTTAAGAACTGTGATACTCACATCAGATGCTCAGTGAAATATTATTGTTTTTATTTAATAAACACACTAATTTTATTTATCTTATTTGTTTTATTGCCTCTCTTATTAAATGAAAGTACGAGCAAACTCAAAGATGGTTGTTTATAAGAAGACCATACTCTTTAACATAAATGGTCTAAAATAAGAGTATATATGGTTTCAATTTAATTTGAGTTACATTCATTTTTATTTGAGAATTCCTTCATGGGTTCTATTAATCAAAATTAAGTTAATTACAAATTAAATACATAAGTTATTTAAAGATTTCAATAAATTAGTTATTTTTAAATATACTTTTTCTATGTATCTTATACTAATATTAAGAGTTTGAAATATTTTTATTTGTCACTTATGCTTATAAATAGAATAAAGTTAAAAATAAATATAAAAATAAATTATAGTAATTAAGTGTTTTTTTGTGTTTGTCTTCGTCTTATATTTATAGTTGCCTAGAATCTAATCTTTGTAGAGCAACAGTTTTATTGATATCTTTGTTGTATTCATGATAATGTAATATATGAATCATAATATAATGTTATTGGACTTATCTTGAACTCAAATACTTTGAGTTATGTGTTTGAGTTACGTGATAGAATATTGCATCTCCTTTTTACATTTTTGTTTAATATAATAAAAGCAATGTATAATATATATATATATATATATATATATATATATATATATATATATATATATATATATTTTTTAAAAAAAATATTTATTTTTTTTTTTT
>Ga0209700_100057_pt1 | contig 148004 bp, 74 predicted proteins | sample SiratroredBW_FD_187528 | JGI IMG/M metagenome (GOLD analysis project Ga0209700, IMG submission 187528) | Root nodule microbial communities of legume samples collected from California, USA - Siratro red BW (SPAdes) (version 2) | ecosystem: Host-associated > Plants > Roots > Nodule | place: USA... | reverse complement strand
AAAAAAAAAAAAAAAAAAAAAAAAAAAAAAAAACAACCAACACTATGTGTAAGAAAATACTGCAGTAGTAGACAAAAACGAAAAACAGAGTTTCACTAGTACATACTCAAAAACAAAGTTTATTTTCTAAACATATTTAAATTAACATAATCTTAAAATATATATCTAATCTGAAATCATTTCTATCAAATGATCCATCCTGAATGATAACTGCTATTTGTACAATTTAATCCAAATCAATACAAGTTTTCATGCAACAAGTTAATGCTGACCTTGCACATATTGGGAGGGCAGAGGGAACAAGCATGAGGAGACAAGGTTGAATCATGAAAGGGAGTGACATGAAGACGTCCTTCATCATCTACAAAAGCAGGGTTTGTATTAATCTGTGAAAAGCAACCTAATAAACCATGGTGTTCCAGAATGGTCCTAATGGAAAACTCATTAGCGTCACTAATTATCCTCAAGTCGCACCTGCAAATTCAAATGTCACACGTTATATCAAAGCAAAGCCAAAATTTAACAACGAAAAAGCAGAGAAGAGGATAAAATTACCCAAGAGCGTGTGCAGATTTGATGGCTGAAACAATGTTGGGATGCAAGGGGGTTCTTTTGAGGCACTCTGTAATGTGATCGACGGTGATTCCGTGGGAGTGGAGCTCCTCCATGATCCTATCCTGAATCAAATTTCAAACGCGAAAATGAGCATGGAGGGTTTCAATTGCAGGATTCATGCACGTGTGTGAGAGGAAAAGGGTAGTGTTACTGTACCATGAGAGAGGTCCAAGGCATGGTGTGGCGATGTTGGTTGAATCGGTGGGTGAGGCCCAACTCGGTGACGATCCATCTGTCACTGTCATCGTCGATTATCGTTCGATCGAAGTCGAAAACCACCGTCGCCGCCGCCACGCTTCCGCCCATTTAAGCCACGCCCAATCTACCACATTCAAAATGTTGAAGATAATAAATGTTAATAAAAACCCTAAGAAAAGGGTCTTTTTAAGTTCAAAATTCAGCTATTTGGTGCAAATCCACTGAAAAATCTTTTGGAACTTGAATTTTTGAGAACGGAATTTGGACCTAATTTCTCTACCTTTTAAAAATATTTCGTGAAATTAAAATTAAAATAATTTAAAATTACTATATATATATATATATATATATATATATATTACTTTAAATAAGTAAATATTTTATTGTGAAACGGTTAGATTAAATTATGCATAATATAAAACACAAATATTAATATGCTTGAATAATAACTAAAATGAAAATCAACCTTAAAAATAATACTATGTTAATGAAATGATAAGACAACTAATGACTTATATTTTTAATAAAATATATGTTTTGTTTATATATACATTTATATTTTATTTTCTTTATCTCGACTCTTACACTTTTTTAAGGTCCAAAATATCATAGGAATGAGTAAATATTTTGTATAAACAATCAATAAAACTTTGTCTTAAACTTTTTTAGGAAATTTAGATTGTGTCAAATCTTTTGATATAGTTCATGGTTGAATCATTTAGGCACCATCTTGGTTCGTTCTAAGTTTACACAGGTTGTGCATGGAATAAGCAACTCCTATGAAGTGATATTATTATAATTTTGTGACTTGTTTTTTTTTTTTCTTCTTAATTTAACATTTACACGATATCATACAAAAACATTTATCAAAAAATGATGTGTTTAATCATATTTTTCTTAACTGAAAATGTTTAAAAGAATTACTAAAATCATTAGAATTATCGACTATTGTATTATTTATAGGTAGTCACTGAAGAAAAGAATTGTCTCGCGAAAATTATGGGAGTTTTATGATGACCTTGCACCATTTATTGTTAATGTTATTATTATTAAAATTAAAAATTATAAGTAGGAGAATGCAAATTCTCTTATGTTTATAACCAATTGTCATAAACTTTTATGTATAGATATATTAAAAAAATTGAACGGCTGAAATCATGGTCATTCATTTAATCTATTGGTAAGGTCATATAATATGGTAATGTGAAATGGTACAAAATATTTTATAAAACATATACATGTAAACGTTTATTGCATATTGTTTTTTGATACGTTAAACTTTATATTTCTTAAACTATTGATATATATATATATATATATATATATATATATATATATAGAATCTGATTAGTATTTTATTATAATAAATTTGTTTGTCTTTGATATTATTATTCAAATAAGTTATTGAATTTATATGAATTGATATTTATTAATGTTATATTATTATATGATGTCATAATATGTATTACAGTTATTTTGACTTATAACATGAATAAATATGAATGAAACTCTAACTTAATATCCAAACGGCATATATCTATTATTACTTAAAAGCTACAAAATTCTTATACAATTAATTGGTCACCTAAAGTTATGTGAAAAAAACCCTTAAAACACATATAATTATACCTTTATGTTATAAATATATTTTTAAAATTTATTTTCTTTATCCATTGAGTGAGATAAACCAAAAATTCCTTTATTTTTTTTATTTTTGGCATTTATGAAGCAGAACTAAAACGATAGATTCCGCAACTATGTTCATATAGTTAAACTTTTACGTAAAATTGAATCCTCTTTGAATGGAGTTACTAAGCCTTTGATTTTTCTTCTACTTTAAATCTAGAAGTTAGACCAAATATAATTTTAAAAGATATCAGAAAAAATAGTTTAAAAATATTTTTAATAAATGATTAAATTACTAAGTTAAGAATATCAGGAATCCTCTTAACGTAAAAAAAAAAAAAAAAAGTCCTATAAAAACGTTTCTTTTTACAGAACGTGTTAAAAAACTCATCAGCGACCAATACGTGGAATTTTTTTGTTTATTTTTATTGTAATAAGTGCAATGATTTCTCTAAAAAGGAAATAAAAAGATATAAAATATTAAATTAATAGAAAAGGAGATATGGTAAATAGAGTAAATCTGATATTTATAGTATTTTTATTAGAGATTCTATGGACAAAAAATATAATTAAATTATAATATATAATTGAATAAATAAGTATATTTTATTTTAATAAATTAATTTTATAAATTAAATTAGATTTATTTTTTTAATCTTAATATTAGAACTTTAATCTTAATATCAGAGTAAGCATGTTGTGTCTCTTTCAGGTATGAGGAAAGGTGATTCACCCATGATTAAACATTAAAAATATTATAGAAACCATGTCACCACGTGGAAATGGTGTTCAGTGAAACGGTTCGGTTTGACAGAAATATTCTCAATGCTTAACACCTTCGATGTTTTCAGTTTTCAGAGTGTTTAGGACTTTAAATAGCAATATAGGGGTGCCAACAGTGTACTCAAACGGCCCAAAACTAACCCCATGGAAATGAAGCTTGGAAAAGACTAAAAAAAAAAAGGAAAAGAAGGCACAATCGCAACAAAAGGTTAAGAGTGAAAACATAGAGTCAAACAGAGCGCGTCCTTTGTGCTTGCTGCGTCGCAACGTACCGGCGGCGACGGAGAGCTATCTCAGCGATTTCCGATCACTGCATCGTTCCTCTTCACAAGGCAACGCTCTTAACCCCTCGTCTTCCTCTTCCCATTACTTCCATCTCTGATATCTGCACTTCACATATTTTTCCTCATTTCTTTGCTTTTGCGTTTCCTCTTCAGATCTCCTTTTCTCCTCCACCCGATCTTCTTCTCTCATACTATAATTCTTTCATTTTCCCTCCTAAGCTCAATTACGTTTAATCTATACATCTATCGCCCTACTTTATTTTATTTTATTTATTTATTTGGTCGTAATGTGAAATGGCTGATAATTTAGGGGTTTTTTTTAGTATCCATGGATGGAACTGTCATTGCTTGAGTTGTTTTTACATGGTATAATAGTACTTTGATTTGTACAACTTTTTTCTTTGTGGGTCGGTATTTTACTTTGTTGGAATGAGGGTTTTTGTACTGCTAAACCTTTATGTTTTATGGGATTGGGCTCTTTCTTCCTCTTTTATGTTTTTTTAATTTAATTTAATTTGATTGAGCTTTTACTTTTTTGGTATCAATGATTAGCTCCATCCTAAACCCTCGTTTGTTATTGATAAAACATCATGTGCGGAGCCAATTGCCCCTAATTTAGAAATAGAAATGGATGAGGCAGCAACAATTCGTGTCAATGGCCATTTCGTGTTCTAGATATTACGTGAAGATTATGCCTTTAGGGTTTAATTTTCCTTTTATTCTTACTATTATCAGTGTTAATAGAAGAATTTATGGTATGCAGGGTCTGTTTAAATAAACATCTTTGTAACACATGTCTAGGAGAAGAAAATAAGAGGCAAAAAAGAAATAAACTTTTTCTATAAGCTAAATTTGGTTCATGCATGAGATAAAAATTGTTGTGTAGAGAAGTTAATGTGAGAATTTCTACAGATTAGTTTATGCTTAAGCTAGTTTTAGCCTATGAAGAAATTCATTTCATTCTTTTTTTCTTATTTCTGGAAATGCTTTTGAAGAAGTTTGTTCAAATAAGTCCTTGAAGTATATCGCTGCCATTATGCCTTATTCTAATATGGTCTTTTCACTTTTGGTTTAGGGTTTTGTTATACTTAACTTGAAGACTAGATGGCGTCAAAGTTGCAGCAGCTTCAGTCCAAAGCATGTCAAGCATCTCAATTTGTAGCAAAACACGGAAGTAGCTACTACAGGCAATTGTTGGAACAGAACAAGCAGCACATTCAGGAGCCTCCTACAGTAGAGAAATGCAACCTGCTTGCAAAGCAATTATTTTACACCCGCCTTGCTAGGTTATATTTTCTCCAACTCCCTCTTTCCCCCAAATAATGTGTATGTCTGGATTCATTGTATGAAATTCTTTAATTGTATATGATTGTTGACCATCTTTTATTGATTCAAATAATTTGTTGACACACCTTAATACACAGGGATGTTTCTAGTCATGTCTAATGGCTTCTTCCTTCTCCTTTGTAGACTAGGGAAAACGTCCTGAGTGATGTGGTTGCTAGGCTGAGCAAAACATGCACCAAGTCAGTCAACCCATTACCTGGGACTTAGGTTGGATAAGTTCACACCTAGGATGTGGCATCGAAAGTTTATTGTTACCAGTGTTTCGAGTCAATCAGGGTGGTGAAAGGTGACACTTGAAAAAGGAAATGGCAGTGTATGAAGCATCTTACTTTTTGTGAAGTTAGGGGTTGGTAGATACTAAAAATGTTCTGGTGCTGATTATGTACTTAAAACCAGTCCTTTCTTAGCACTGAAGTGTTAATTTGATTCAGCCCGCAAACCTGTTTAGACCATATACTATAGAATTAGGATGATACCACATTACACATCTCTTTAGCAGCTCTATAAATGTGCAATAAACAATGAACATTTAGTAAATTAAATATCTCTTACACTTTCATAATTATTTATCTACATCACAGTACAAGGACATGCATATTTTGGGAACGAAGTCCCATTGCTTCAAATTTTTGCCATACGGTGGTCATGCTGATTGACCTCTGGTGCTTGTTATTTATGCAATTTTTACTTGTTTATGCTTAACGTAGTAACCTGATTTGGATTGACACCAAAAGTGTCCGCAGTTCAATGTACAGCAATGTGTTATGTGCATTTTTATGACTGACAATTACTGCTTCAAGTGGTTTCCAAACCCTTCACCAGGACTTGAATCTAACATACTTAAGTAAAATACTGCCAAATACAGATCACTGTTCTGTACATTCTTGAGACATCTGTACTGAGTTTGTATTGTTGACATTTTGTCAACTAAGTGCTTCTTGAAGTTTGTAAATTTAGTCGTGATCTTAAATATCTCCTTAAGTAACTTTGATTTTAAATAAAATTTAGATACTGTTAATGGGAAACCTTTTTATTGAAATTATCCGATTGCCAGTATATGATTTTATGTAAGTTTTTTCATAATCCTTCATAGCTTGCTTTAACTGTATGCCTTGAATTTAGCAGCTCATAATGTGCTTGTCGTTATAAGCACCTGTAGTTTTAAGTCTAGAACTTCTTGTTAGTTTGTGTAATCACGTTAACAATTCTGAGCTATTCAAATTCTGCCCTCATCAACATCTCAACAACTTGTTGCTTGTAGTTTTTATGTTGAAGCCCACTTCGGTTAGGTACTAGTGAGCCAATGCTGCCTCTCTAGCTATGCCATCTATTTGTGAATGTCAATGCATATGTGGCTCATTTCAATATGGTTTTCATATCTGGCATGTGTTTCTAATTATGTTATTTTTCACCACGATCTTCAGTGAATTAGCAAAACCATGATATAAAACTCTGAAAACCTGTTATGCATACTGGTATCGTGTCTATGTAGCAAAGTCTGTTGTATGTCAACTTAATTTTGGATGTCCTTGCTGCTGCATATAACAGTTTAAATCTTTTGCAGTATTCCGGGTCGTACAGAGTCCTTCTGGAAGGAACTTGATTATGCCAAGAATTTATGGAAGAACAGGAAAGAACTAAAGGTGGAAGATGCAGGTATTGCTGCTTTGTTTGGCCTGGAATGCTTTGCATGGTTTTGCGCTGGTGAGATTGTTGGAAGGGGATTTACTTTCACCGGTTACTATGTCTGACAATAATCGCTTGAAAGTGTAGATTTTATCAGTGCTTATATCCTCCTAAAGCCAGCTGCTCTGGACATAAACTGGATTATAGCATTCTACAAGGCAATTTTTGTTATTCTGAGTTTTTTCGTTTGGGGAGAAAGGTTTAAACCCCAGTGGTTAGCTTTCGTAAGTCACAATAACCCCTTGTAGTTGAAAGCGGGATGAACCTTGCGTAGCTCTCTTGTCATGTCGGAAAGCTGGTGACGGTATTTCACAAGGATGGATTGATGATATATTCCCGCAATTCTTTTCACATTTTTCATGTTTTTTGAAAATTTAGATTGCTGTTTATTCCAGTCAAATATTAAAACCAAAATAAAAATGTGTTCCAGAGAATTGATATAATTTTTTCTCTAGATTTTTATAAACTACAATTTTGATTATAAATTAGTGCAATACGCAAAGGTGATGCCTTATTTTGGACTGGAAGTGTTCTTTGTTTCTCCTAAGAAATGTTAGGATCACTTTTTGATACACTTATATTTATTTGTTAAAAGTTATTAAAATCACAATCTTTTTGGATTTCACATACTACTCTTCCTGTATGGGTTTTTTTTTAGTAAGATTTGGTTATTAGAATCGAGTGTATTATACAGAGTGTTTTTGGCAATTTTCTTGTTCCGCTTGATTGGACCTGGTGAAGATATGCATAGGATTCTACTTCATTATTAGAGCGCAGATGCAGTGTTACTAATTTACCATGCCCAGCACACAAGAAATCATTCTTTATAATTGCTTGTTAAGGTAATAAATAATAAGATGTGTTATGACACCAGATACACCTTTGATGAATATAATATTATCAAGTGTATGTTATTTTATTTTATTATTATTATTATTATTATTATTATTACAATCCATATTATTATTTTAACACTGTTATTGTCGTCGTCTAACTGTGGAACATTTTTATTCAATAAATCATTTTATTCGTGTCCTATTTGAATTTAAAAGTTATTACTATTTCACAATTGAAAATTCGCGTACTATATTACATAAGCAATAAGAATAAAAAAGTCATCATGAGGAGTGAAGCCAGTACACGTGCAAGATTAGGGTACGAGACAAAAAGTTAAGGGGCTGAGGATTTTATTATTTTTTATTGAGAAAATAAAAATATAAAATATCAAGCAATGATAATTGAGTGAGTTCAGTGAAAAAAACTCCCCGTAAGCTAAAATAAAGTTTTTCACTGTGATTACTCTTTATCTTTCAATTATATTCTGTTAAATAAGTTACATATATTTTTAAGAGTTTATTTTAGAAACTGTTTGGTCAAACTTTTCCTTCCAATAAAAAAAAGTAAAAAAAATGTTGGGTGAAATTACACTTAAAACCTGAGTTAGAGACCTAGTGGGATTTGTTTTCACCTAAACATAAATATAATTTATTTTTGTCTTTATAAATAAATTCTGTGGATTTGAGGAAAACGAGAGCATCACGCATGCCTTGTGCAATGTTATGATGCATTGGAGGTCGCTCTCAGTAACTTTAGTTTAAAAGGTGGAAAAGGTTTGTCGCTTAAAGCTGTGATAATAATTTTACCAAAGAAAGTGATGAGAATATTATAAACTGAGTGGTGACAATGAAAGTGTCTATGGCTACAATGGAAAATACTGTCACTCATATCACATCCACCAATTAAAGCAATTGACCATTGGGGTGATTGGTCACACTGATTGACAAATACCATGCAACTCAAAAATATTTAAATTGAATTCTCAATTTAAATCTTTTTATCTATGCTTAAAAAATTACAATTTGCATGTTCAAAGTTAAATTATTATTGATCGTGAGATTTGTGTTTTATATTTTATATAAAAATTGGATAAACCATACTATTATTCACCTGTAATTTATTATCCACTTATCTCTGTACTTTAACAAAGTACAAGACGTATTAGAGCATCTGTGGATTATAAGTTATTTTATAATATTTTAATTTAATTTTTGTGAGTTATACTATTTCATATCACTTCTAATGAATTTTTATAATTTTTGTTCTCTTATTTTAAGAGACAAATTTTTATTAAATTTTTATTTGATTGTTTGGAAATATATATATATATATATATATATATATATATATATATATATATATTATAAAATATTTCTATGACTAAGGATTCTATTTAACACTTTGAATCTATCTTTTTCTCCCATGTAAGCTTACTCCAAATAAAACTCAAATTTTAATCTTATAACTGAGTATATGACTTACGGAATGGAAATACTCTTAGATTATTTTTAAAAAACACTAATGTATCATTAAACTAAAAAAAACTAATCAAAAGGGATAACAATATTTTAGTTAGAGTATTTTAAAAAAACTAACGCATCATCCAACTAAAAAGGGTTCAATTAAAAGGGGTACCAAAATTTATAAATGAGGATGGTTATGAAATGAGACCTACATGTGATGGAATTTTGACACATGGAACATAGTATGCAAAAGCTAGGTGCAAAGATGATTTGGTAGAGGTTATTGAGAATTATTTAGTAGAAGGGGTTTGGTGAAGATGAGAAAGAATATTGGTAAATGAATAAGAGATGAGATGGAAAAGGGGAAAGCAATGTGGAAGAAGATGATTAGGAAGGCATGATTAATGATTGGAGTCAAATGAAAGGCAAGCAACCTTCCATTTTTTAACTTCTAAGCTCCCTCTTCATAAACACAACCAAAACCAGAGTAGTTAAAATTACACAAACTCAAAAAGAGAGAATACAAAAATAAATCTAAATTTACAAAAATGTGTGAAAAAGTTGAGAGTTTGAATGAAACATGGCATTGACAGTGTGGACGCACAATAGACATGTTGTGGTCAGAGACCAACGCATCCCGCAAATTGCGACGCTTTTTAGATTTTGTTTGGTCTTTATCACCACTTAAAAAAAAACCTAATTTACTATGAAATTGTTATTTTTTTTTTTTTACCTGGATTGTTTAACTCATTGGTTTCTTTTGAGTAATGCAAAACTAGTGTAAAATAGTATCTTTGTTTGTTCTTATAAAATAATGCAAAATTCATGTAAAATAGTTATATAGATTTGCATTAGTTATAGGCTGACTTAAACAGGTTAATACTGTCTTAAATTTTTGTTTTTTTTCTGTGTAGAAGTTTAAAGTTGTTTATTTCTTCTATTTAATGCCCAATGTTGTAATTTTTAAATATATTGTTACAGAATTTTTTTTTCTTTATTAGACAAAAAAAAGAAAGGAAAGAAAAAATTATAACCAAGGCATCTCTTAAATATATTAATTTTTACTTATTCAAGGGAAAAAACTAAAAGAATATTTGATTAAAACGGAAAACTTACCAGTGACGCATTGTTGTGATGTAAGATAAAGTAGAAGAAGAGTCGAGCGAATATATCACCTACAAAGAAAAAAAAATGAATTATATTTTTTTACAAATTTAGAGAGTGAATCAAATTATTAACTACTTTTAAATACGAGTTGTATTTAGAAATTAAATTAAAAACTATTTTTTATAGTAAAAAATCAAGATGAATCAATTACAACCAAATTTATAGACTAAAATTACAAAATTAAATTTAGACACTACAATAAAACTTCTTTAAATTTAACAAACAGAAATAAATATAAGTTAAGAATCACCCATCCTTATTTTTTTAATATATAAATAAGACGTAAATAAAAATATTTCAATTTATTGGAATACAAATTGCACAAAAACAAAAATTAAAGAAAAAGAGACGAAGGAAAATCAAATTTTGTTAAATGAAATTGTATCACGAATTTAAATTCCGAAAAAGTTCAACCTAATTTAAATGATTTAAAATTATTCGTGGTTTAAAGTTATTCACCAAAATAATTTTAAATGGAATTTTACATGAAAGTGAATTAATTTATTCTTGAAATCCACGTGAAATTAATAACCCAATCACAAATCTTGAATTTAGTCAACTCCTAGACTTCACATTCACATCTGAATTCGTAAAATATTTAGATACGATCTCATCCATTGCTAACATAATGCACTCACCTACCATTTATCTTTCGGGTAATTAACTAAGGTAAAAAAATAAAAACCTAATCAAATAAAAATTCCCATGAGCAGAACGACGTCGCTTGGGAGGAGAAAATGACGTCGTGGAATGTGCAGGCGCAGTAAGAAGATAAAAAAAATGAGAGAAGAGAGACATAGCGGTCGGTGGTTGTTAACCGCAGGTTAAAAACATTTGCAAGAGAGAGAGAACAGAAGACAACACAACACAACAAAAGAACAATCCAACTGCTTCCTATATAAGCCATTAAAGGCACAAGAGAGACCTTGTAGTCCATTTCTTTCTTCAACCTCAAACCAAAACATTAACATAACCATAATCCAAAAAATATAAAAAGAGCAAAGAGAGAGAAACACACACAAAGGGGAATTGGTGGGTGGAGGCTTTTCGTCATCAGGGAGAGGCTTCCATGTTCACCACAGCCATGCCAGAATCCACTGATTCCGTTTCATTCGACATGGAGAAGATCTACCTCGGTGGAAAGGTCCCACCCATTTCATTTCTTCTCTTTGTTTCGCTTTCAAGTTTTAATCTTTTTTTCTTTCTTTCCAAAGGGTGGATCCAGTTCCGGTTTTTCTCAATTGGGTGTTTAATTTTTGTTATCTTTTTTTGTTCTTGCTGCATTATGCTGCATTTTTGGTTCTTGGGTTCTGCTGATGCTGAATGAAGGAGATGCGCGTCCAAATTTTATGTGTCAATGGCAGTGTTTTTTTTTGGGTCTGTTTTTCTTGGGCTGGTGTTTGCTCTTAGGATCTTCGTTGGAATTTTTTTTTAAAAAATGAACCAGAATCTGTTTTTTTTCATTCATTTTGACTCTTAAAATTGTTCGGGTTGTGTTCCCTTAGTTTACCCTTATTTACTTTCTTTTATGTTCTTTCTTCGAGTTTTATGTTTATCTCATCTTCTGAAAATTTGATGAGGGAAATAAATAGCGGATCTGGTTTGCATTCTTTAATGTCAATTGCCACGTATTCTTTTACTCTTGCATCCTCCGTTTATGAAGCTATTGGTTTTTCTGGATATTTGATCGTCCTGTTCTCCTCGGTTTTCATTTGGGGATGAAATTTATCCTTATGGCGTTTGATATGATTTGGGTGATGTAGAAAGTTTTATTTGTTTTCCCTTGTTTTTAGTTTTTCTGGTTTTTAGGAATACACATATTAGCTGTTGAATAAGTTTCAGTCATTCTTTTCCTTTTTAAAAGCCAAAGATACTCTCCACTTTTTCTCTGTCTCCCTTATTGTTATTTTCTTGAGCATAATATGATTGGAATCTGGAATTACTTATTCCACTTTTCGGCTAGATAATGATATCAATGTGTAGTTATTGCTTCATGGTTTGGGTTGCCCAAAAAAGCAGCAAGAGCACATGGGGAACCATGTTAGGGGCCGAATAGATTGAAAAAGGTTCAAGCATGAATTTTAACATTACTCAAATGGAGTGTATACTAAATAAAGAATATCCCTTGCTCTTGGGGAAGGTTCTTTTCATTCCTAAAAGTTCCAACTTCAATTTTGGTACCCTTTTCTCATTCCACCATTCATTTTGGATTGCCATTTCAGGAGCATCATATTCGAACTGGCTGTGGTTCTGTGTCTGTCATAGTCTATGGGGATCCTGACAAACCAGCTCTGATCACTTATCCAGATTTGGCCCTAAATTGTAAGCACGCCCAATTTATTTTCTTTTACATACTTCCACTTGTTTCAAGATTACCTTTTCTTTGCACCACCTGAATTTGTCTGAGTTCCTTTTTAGGCTACATAAATGATTGCATTGTTCATGTGTATCTGGAAATATTATTCAATATTTTACTTCTGTGCAGATATGTCATGTTTCCAAGGATTATTTTTCTGTCCAGAAGCAGCTTCTTTACTGCTTCATAACTTCTGCATATATCATATCAGTCCTCCCGGACATGAGGTTTGTGAGTTGATAAATTTGAATGTGTTCTTTATTGCATTTAGAACTGAATATTATTATTCACATAGATTTTCCTCTGGAACTTCCCCAAGAGTTCTTGCAGTTGGGAGCAGCTGCAATTTGTAGCGATGAACCTGTTCCTTCTGCTGAAGACTTAGCAGATCAAATAATCGAGATCCTCAACTATTTTGGGTAATTGAAATATAATTACAGTGTTGATACTTTATAGCTTTCGTTTTTCAGAACTCTTTCCTTTGAAACTCAATATATAAGATGATATCTTGCTTTGCTTCTCTTCATTTTCTATATTTACTTATGGCATGAACTATTTTCTCCAGGCTTGGTGCAGTGATGTGTATGGGAGTGACAGCTGGTGCTTATATCCTTACTCTTTTTGCTGTATGTACCCTCATTAACTTTGAAAGGAAAAACTGTGCTATATCATGTGCGCTTTGGATACTTGCACTGATCAACCTATTAAGTCAGTTTTTTTATTGATTCACTTTTCTTTTGGTACTTTTTACAGATAAAATATAGGGAGCGTGTACTTGGTTTAATACTAGTATCTCCCTTATGCAAAGCACCTTCTTGGACTGAATGGTTTTATAACAAGGTTTCTTTCAAAATTCTTGCAGATTTTTTCCTTTTATGAATTTTCTGATATGATAACTTACTGATTTGTTATTAAATATCACATTTTAGGTGATGTCAAACCTGTTATATTTCTACGGTATGTGCGGCTTGCTGAAAGAGTGTTTACTTCAGCGATACTTCAGCAAGGTATTATAATGCAACTATGCAAAACCCTTAGGTCTGCTGTATTCCCTCTTTTATTACAAATGTTGAGTTTTCTTGGTCTATTTTGATAGGAAGTTCGAGGTAACGTTGCAGTTGCAGAATCAGAGATAGTTCAAGCTTGCAGAAAAGTTAGTGCTAACTGCTAGGCTAATTTTGCTGGAATGTCATTGTTATTCCTTTTCTCAATGTTTCCTTGTTCCTTGTATTCACCTTGTTCTATACATTTGTTCTTTTCCAGCTGCTGGATGAGAGAAAGAGAACAAATGTTTTGCGGTTTCTTCAAGCAATTAACCAGTAAAATCTCCTACATATTTGGATCCTAATTTTACAAATGTAGTGTGTAAAATGGAAAACTTACGTGCTACCACTTTGTTTTGCCACATTGCAGGAGGCCTGACATTTCAGATGGATTGAAAAGACTGAAATGCCGAACACTTATTTTTGTTGGAGACAGTTCTCCTTTCCATTCAGAGGCTCTATACATGACTTCAAAACTTGATAGGAGATATAGTGCCTTGGTTGAGGTATGTGTAAGAGTGTACTCTAAACATGGTATGCATGTATCTTCATACATGACAAGAAAACAACTTTTAACTTTGAAAGCAACTTAGCAAAGTTTTAGATCCAACACAAGTTATATAAAGTTTAGTAATAGTACTACTACTACTTACTACTTGTAATAGCAGTATTACCATGATCTATTTTTCAGTGTGTGGTTAAGAACTAAAATTATGTTAGTTGGTATTTGTTTGTGGTTTGAATGATTGAAAATGTGGATTGAAAAGGGTTTTTGATTTTGCAGGTGCAGGCTTGTGGATCAATGGTTACAGAAGAACAGCCACATGCAATGCTGATACCAATGGAGTACTTTTTCATGGGGTATGGGCTTTACAGACCAACCCATTTCAGTGACAGCCCAAGAAGCCCACTGAGCCCATCTTGCATCTCTCCAGAGCTCCTTTCACCGGAAAGCATGGGACTGAAGCTGAAGCCCATAAAGACCCGTGTATCACTGAAGGTCTGAACATAAGAATAATGATAATAATAAATAATGATGATGATGATGATGATAAGCCTTTGACTTTTGTAATTGGAAGCAGTTTTTTGTTGAAATTTTTTGATTGTTAAGAGAGGGGAGGGATAGACAAAGGTTGTAGATAGAAGTGAAGGGCACGGACAGAATACGTGAAATACATATAAAACCTAAAAATAGGTAAGAGAAGTCGCCTTGATTCATTTGTAGTTTCTCTTCAATAAAGGAATCATTGAGCTGTATCTGTAAATTCCACATGGACTATTAATTTATTTATCATTTGTGAAGCACATGTTTCCCATTAATCTTCCCATTTCACATTGTTTAAACTTAGAGTGGAAAGTTGCATAATACATGGTGTAATAATATATTATTAGCATATGATGCTTTAAAGGAAAGAATTGGTCGAAAACAAGCTGGGTTGGGACCCGCCATTACTAAGCTAAACTTATGATGTTTTGAGTTTATGTCAGCATGCGCAAGCATTGAATTAGTTGGTATTAAGGTAATGCTTTTAATTATGAAAAGTGGTGACTAGGTAGTAGTTTGGTACGGTGCTGTTTTTTGACATATTCGGATTATAGAAAGGATCGGAAGAGAGTGATGTTTCAACTCACTGGTCTTGTGTAGTTAGGGAAAACGATGATCTCAAGCAATTCCAAAAGGTCTTCAAAGTCAGAAAAATATAAATGTTTTCCAAGATATCAAGGATCTTCCAGAATTATGAAGTTCAATGGCATGCATCCCTATAAATCGCCTCTTGTGACATCTTGGGACACTTGTTTTTGAGTAAGATCGCTATAAAAGACTGGGTGATTTAAATAATCAATTTAATTAAAAATAAAAATAAACAACTTCGAAGAGTGCCAATGTTGTGCAAGTGTTGGATCTTACAAACGCAATTTGAGAAACTATGTGAGTTTAAGGAGAGAAAAAGTCGGGCAATATCACGTAGTAAGTGATTACAGTTGCACCCTTGTAAGGATTTTTATCAGAGTTGGGCGTGGAATTAATTAGATGTCCAAATAATATTTTTTTTTACTTAACAAAATCATGAAAAATGATTATTGGATACTTTTAGCTGTTTATGCGAAAATAAATAAGAGAAGATAAATATTTAATATAATTAATAATATTATATGATAAAAAGAAATACAGAGAATATCGATAACGGGTTTGAATTTAGGAGTCTAAAAATAATCGTGTACGAACATCTTTTGGAGGAATTCCTGTTCAGAATTAAAAAGACAAGTTTCTTTACAGAGAGACAATGGTTTTTTTTAGATTTCTATAAATGGAAGTTAATCTAAATAAACATTCAAGAATTCTCATTGCAATAATCAACTTAATGTGCTTCAATTCTCTCTGTTCCATTGAAAATTCGAGTTGAGAAAAAAGTATTTACTCTAGCAATTCCATCTCTTTTCTTTTCTTTCATACATCTAATAATCATTAACTTCTAAATTTCTTTTGGATAGGTTACAATCAACTTTGATTTAATTATTGTATAATTTATTGCTGCTTGTACTCTTAATTAGTCTGAGCTTTGAATTCGGTACCTACTGCTTTGGATCTGATTGTTCTTGAGTTGTAAATATAACTCATGTTACCTCAGGCATTTGTCTCTCTGGTTGGTTGTATGTAGGCATCGTTGTCATAATTGAACTGATGTGACTGAACGTAACGTCTATGAACTATCATGCATATGACGGTGCTTTTTTTAGGGGAATGAAGTAAATATCAATGAATTGTTATGAACGTGCTTATTAATGCGATTGACTGGAACATTGAACCAAATGCTGGTTGTGACGATTGTGTCGAGTGTGAAGATTATGTGTTGCATGTATATACGGGGCATACGTTTATATAAATGAATAGTAATGTTTTCGTTAACTTAAGATTCTATGATTTCATTTTATTGTCTTTTGTTCCGTAATGTTATATTAAGCGTGATTGGTGGGGTAGTGATCTATCCATTTACTAAATAGTTAAACGTGATGACTTCGTCAATATCTTTACAAGAGTTAGAGAAGAATCCACTCCAATTAGAATCAATAAAGAGCTGAGTCTTAATTGTCGTGTTTTCTTGCTTCCATATTAGTAAAAAAAATTTCCTATGAACCAAAATATCTCAATTGTATTACTTTATTCACTGATGGTCAATATGCTTTGGCATGCAAGCATTATATTGTTTCGGATATAAATCAACTTGAGTTTTAAGTATTTCATTTTTTAACGACTTTTTACAATCAGTGTGAACAAGCAATGCTCGAGATTGTGGTCTTGCTGATTAGGTATGATCAATCCTTTTACTAAAGAGTCACATGTGATACCTAACACAATAAGAGTTGGAGATGAATATACTGTAAAATCTATAATTTTAGTTGCTTTAAATAATGATCGAAGTCCTAACTTTCATGTGTATTTGCGTTCATACTGGTAAAAATAAAATTTGTAATGAACCAAAAGATCTAGATTGTATTATTATAATAATTGATAAACAGTTTGGCATCCAAGCATTGTGTTGTTTCAGAAATGAAATAACAGGAGTATTAAAAATTATAATTTTTTTAACAACTTACTACAATCAATGGGAAGAAGCAATGCTTGAGATTGTGGTATTATTGGGGCATAAAGCTACCACATATGATCCTCTACCATAGATATACTGTAGTTATAAATTGTCTGTTGATCGACTTTATTATTCTTCAAATTTAATGCAAGTAAATGTATTTTTCAATTTTTTGAGGCAATTAACAGATTCCTTTTTATCAGCACCAACAAGTACTCTTTTTAAAACACAAGGGGAAATGGATGATTAATGTTGATTAGGAGAAATCTCACGATTTAAGCACTTCTAATTTGACTCTCAGAACCTGCTCCTCTATAACATCCCAACTCAACATTTGTCAAAGGAAACGTAACTACTGCTGAGTTTGATATTGAAATGCCTATATCGAGGATCTTTTTTTTCTTATTTATTTATTTGGGAGAGGGGAGGAGGGATTTAGAGTGCAAAGAAGATCATTTTAGACACGAGACAGGTAAACAGCAACTTGCATTCTAATATTCATAAAAAAAAACTAGTGATGATGCAGACCTGTTCACATAAAGAAAGATTGAAATCAAGTTCAGATTTCTAATCCATTTCCAGCATTAGTAGAGATGTTCTTCGCTGGCCATGGTGCTCCTGCCATCACCCCCTCAATCTCGCCTATTTCCCTGGGGCACTTGGTCATATTGTAGCAACCAGCGGCAGTGACGAGCTGAGCACATCATAAAGAAATAAGCACAGTAATTATCAAATAAGGTCATCTACCACAATGACAACGCATTTTTATAATGAAATAAGCTCATCTACCAAAAGTCCCTTAAAAAAAATATGAAATTAACCGCTTCATAACCTAAAATTAATTTATATACAAGCTAAAAATAAAATTTTAAGGAAATTAAATGAGATAACTTCTACAAATTAATTTATGTATTAACTAATTTTATTTGATGATGAAACTAGCTTTAATGTTTCTTTTCTAGAAAAAAACTTAAGGAAAAGCTCGTCTAATGTTCGTAGTGTTTGATCAAACCAAACAATGAAGAGTTTAAAATTAATGACCCTAAATGAGAAAGTTGTTTTTATCATGAACAGTCAATAACACAAATTTCATATCACTTTATAAGTATCCTTAATCAAGAGAGAGTGTATATCCCACTTGTTATAGAGAGAAAAAATATGACAACTATTAGTAGTTGTGATTTATGAGAATATTTTACTACAACCATTTTCTCTTTTGTCCTGTTAGGAGTATTTTCAAGTTCACTAGATCATATTTAAGTACACTAAACAAGTTAAACCTTTAGAAGTATTTTATCATATTCATTGTTGTATATCGCTAACACATTCCTAAAAATTAAGAGAAACTTTAGCAGCCCCCTCACAAAATATAGGATTCAATATGTATGTTGTTACTAGGTTGAGAAATGATAAAATAAAAACTAAAATATAGTATAGAAATGATAAGCTAAAAACTAGGTTATCCTTAATAAGATTCAGTAGTAAATGGAGGAATACCACATCACTCTCAATTCGAACTCCACCAAAATCTTTGAATCTATTAATCACTTCCTGGTTCAAGAACTTGGAAGTCTCTGGATTATTGATGGCAGGAAGTAATAAGGCGTCAATAAAGTAGCATCCAGGCTCCACAGTGATAACCTACAAGTTTAGAATGATAGGTGTCAGGGGATTAGGGATAAGAAAAATCCGTATTGTATTAAGTTGTATAAAAATAAAAGACTTGGACCAACTGAAAACAGCCTATAACTATGTTTACAAGCATTAAAATGAAAGGAAAGCACATCTGAGCATAGGAAGTTAGTAGCCTATTCTCCAACCATTAGATTAGTTGCAACAAACATATTCTCCCTTTTCCTATACACACGCTTAATCTCAGCTTTCTATTTTGGGCAGTATCAAATTTCTATTTTGGGCAGTATCAAATTAACAAGATTTCCTCAAATTCATATGTATACTTCAAAAAATTGAGCATTAACTTATAGAGCAATAATCACTATTTTGATTTTACCTTCACATGTTACTACCGTTGAGATAGAAACTTGGTATTTGACAATTTGATGCTCCCAACCACGTATGTGATAGTGCAAGTGATGAACACTATGATCTTTTGATTAATCAGGGTTTCGGTTGTAATTCGAGTGTTAAAGGTGCTGTACATGATTACTTTAACCTTGATCTTGCAGTAGTTAAATCATTTAGAAGTGTTTTAACGGATTAAAAATAGTTTTAATTTGTAAACAAAAATTTTAGGCTTGTTGGGTTTGTAAGAAAAATCACTTTAATTCACTAAAAGTTTGTTTTAATTCATTAAAAACACTCAACCATTTCATATGAGGCGGTGTTGTTCACTATTTTAATCAATTAAAACTACGGAATCTTATCTAACCCAAGTGTTAACATTTAATGGATTAAAATCACGTAAAGTTCATACTTCAGTGATTTTTAATCCATTAAAAGTGCATTTTAATGGATTAAAATGTTGCATAAAGGCACAAATTTAAAACTACCAAATATAAGTAAAAATGTTATCTCATTGAATCCTCAAGCAATTTGACTTGAAAAAGTTCCAAAACTTTGAGATGAGCTTTACTTACGTAAAAACACTTCTTGGAGCTAAATTACTAAAAAATGACATCAAGATCATAGATTGAGCAAATCATATTAAATATCACCATTTCTTTTACTCTACATGTCTTGAGTCAAAACTTGTCAAGTGAATTGTTCCATAATTTTCTTTTCTGTAGTGGTTCAGATCTTAACTAGGGTTGTCAAAGCTTGTTGCTTAAGATAGGATTTCGCAATTGCTGTAGAAAATATGGTAGGATTCTCAATCTTTGTGTGTTGTATTTTTTCCATCGAGTGATTGTTGTAAAACTTAAAAATAGTGAATTGACTTAATCAGGGTAACTCAGCAATTGGACGTAACTCTCTTATGAGGGTAAACCCATACAAATTCTTGTATTTTTCTTTTTCCCATACCTCCGACATATTGTATATGAAATTATTATTAATTGTGTGCTTGTAGAAAATTAATGAGATTAGAACTTCTAGGTGTTGGAACTTGCATTTCTTTTGTGAAAATCTGTTAAAAATATTAAAAATTCAATTCAATCTCCCCTCTCTTTAACTCAGTCCTTATTTCTAGCAAGTACATCTACAAGATACAAACCATCACTCCAAAGAAGACTTTGGAAAACACCTTAGTCCATGAGATTGTAAGTACCAATAACTTTAGTTTACAAATTAAAAAGAAACCTCACTTTAGTTCCTAACTTAAGATTTGTCTTAACAAGCTTCTCCAAAAGGACTTTATAGGAGAAACAAATAAGAAAAAATGAATTTAACTTCTTCGTAAGTTAAAATTAGTTTATGTATAAGCTAATTTATAGAAGCTCTCTCATATTACTTCTCCAATTTTTTTTTATCTTTAACTAGTGAATAAGCTAATTTTAGCTTGTGGAGAAATCAATTTCATTTCTTTCTTCATATTTTTATCCTAGAAGTCCTTATGAAGAAGCCTATTCAAACGAACCTCATAAAACATTCTTTACTTTAGTATGTAAAGACAACTAGATGATCCAATACCAGAAAAATTTAACTCTCAAACATAAATCATGAAGTTTTAGGGGCCCTCATTACGCCAATTTGAATCTAGTATAACCCAAAGCAAAACATCAACTACTATCATGCTTCTCCTTAGTTGGTACTTGCTACTATAAAAATTTCTAATTACTGAATGAAGCCATAACTGTACTGACCATTCCTTCTTGGAGATCTCTGATTGTCCGCAAAGATTTTAATCCAGGTTCCTTTCTTCTTTCCAGGCTCTGCAAATAGGAACAGTGTTCCAAAGATGATATATGAAAAAGTTGTCAATACACGATTAACTACGCAGGACATTAGTTAAGGATGGGGAAGGGGTGGTAAGCTTCAAAATATAACTGCAGATGAAATTTACAAAACACCTTTAAATAGCCTCCAGGGTCATGTGTATCAATACCAAGGAAATGCCCCAGACCGTGTGGCATAAAAACTGCACCCAAGCGTGCAGCCATCATGTCCTCAACATCACTACACCAAAATTCACAAATATGCAATTTCATAAAAGATCCCACAAATTGTATCAAGATCAAATTTAGCCACCAGATATAGAATAACGCAAAATACATTACCCCAAAAGAATGTTTCCCCTCTTTAGTGACTCGAGAATAACTTTTTCAGCCAATCTGCACTTTTAGAAAGGGCATGAGCATAAACAAGGAAAAATAACATGATAGAAGTGTATATTAGTAGTTCGAATTTTTTATTCGTTACAAAAAATAGATGGCTCATGGATATTTGGTCAACTCATTTAGATTTCTTATCATCTCTGTATAAAGTCATTGTTTTCAACAGCAAAGTACAGTATCACAAACTTGTTAGTTCCGCAATGAAATCTAGTGATGGCTATCAGCTAAATTTTCTCTTAGGTTCCCCAATCAAGACAGTGACAGTAATTTCTAAATCAAGCTGCAGACGTCAAAATAAATGCTTGGGACTGCATGTGCACAAATTACCTCCGTTACGATTCTGTTATATACTTATATATTGCAATCCACCTATTTAGTTAAATAGTCAACAAACTTTCCTCTCAAGGGAAACACTAATAACAACCCAGCTATTAGCACTTGAAAGTAGAAACCAAGCATGGCAGACATTTAGTTGCAAAAAAGTGATAAGTGTACTCGATCATACATGTGCATATCAACCCAGTTTACTCCAGGTTTCATTGAAGATAAAACAGCATTATGAGCATCTAGCACAGCCTGCAGAACATGAAGAGCAACAATAAATAAATGTTGAAAGAAAATGCTATAAAAATCAATCCAGAGGTACACGGAAGTTGAAATTTAAATTGGCTGGGCCATACTAACATTGACATGAATGTCTAAAATTAGACAAGCCCTTACAGAAAAGTAATACATGTGTTTGTTTGGGATTTGCTCTGTACTGGCACAGTTTGCATATCAAGTAAAAAAACATAATATACTTTTCCTTTGACAAAAAAACTGTTTTATGAGAGAGCACTTACATTATATATAAGAGATTGATCGCTTGTAAACTTTCCATTTATCTGCACCACAAATTTAAAATTGAGTAAAAAATAATTATTCTATTTAAGACATGCAAAAATAACATTTGACACAGCATTTTTGGCTTTTCTCCTCAAAAGTAGAAACTCCTTCAGCTAGCTTTTTTATGGAAGCTCTATATTTTTACTTTTCCTTCAATAAAGAAGTCTATTTTCATTTTCTAGAGCTTATTTAAAATTGTATTTGGCCTGCCTTCACCTTTTGAGAAGAAAAGCCCAAAATTAGGTCAAACGCTACCTAAATACCATAACCTTGTGTACAAAAAGGTATCAGCTAGTACAGAGACAATAATGAGACTACAGCAATATAATAAATAAATACATTAACAGGCAAAGAAACCAACTGCGGTGCAATTTTAGCATAGGCATGCCAGATGATTCAGTGGCATTGCTAAAAATGGCAATGCAAGGAACAGGGAAACTAAGTAAATACTACCAAAAGTAATTATTAATGGAAAGACTTACAGGGAAAGAGCAGGTTATGTCAGACCCATAGAAATGGTACTCAGCTCCCATATCAAACAGTGCCATGTCTCCATCTTCCAATGTCTGCAGAAGAGTCATGCTTTAAAAAAATTGAACATCTCTGAAAATAAACAATCATTGATAATTTAACTCACTGTAATAACTTCATCTCATTTTGTTTATAAGGAATGAAGTTTTCAATATTTAATATTTCAATTAGCCAAATCCAAAGTCACGACATACCGGAGTTTAATTTTTCCTTTTCTCGAAGAGTTTCTCGTCATTTTTCCTTTTTTTTTCTGTATTCCAACTTTTACATATTCCTGGACCAAGTACTTTTCAGACTAGCTAGTGAAAGAGAAAACACTGATAACTAAGCATGGTGCTGATTAATTTCAAGTTTCAACGTCCGAAATAATGGAAATAATAAATAGTATACGACAAACTCAGGAATTATACCCAATTCAATTGTCCAGAGCAGAATGCACGACAGATCTTAGGAAAGTCATATCACCAATGCTTAAAGATGATTCAATCCAGAAACATTATGATAGCCAATGATAATGACTTTAAAACAGGTAGAGGGGGGGAAGGGAGGTACTTTTATGCCATACCTTGTCATTAGGAGCTGCCGCATGGCCGTAATGAAGAACAGCACTGCATCAATAATACACATATCACAGCCGGCCCACCCATTTTCTGATAAAGGTAGCTACTATTTAAAACATAGTAAACATACTACCTCTATCCCTAAATATAATACTCTTTTACCTAATTCACACCCTTTGGGAAAATTAGTTACTTTTGTTAAAAACATTAAATTGGCAAACCAACTAAATCACCTTTTCCCACTTAATTAATTTCGCCTAACTAACTAATTTTGGAAAGAAAACGGTAGCATTGTGATCTTTGTCCAATTATCTTCGCCAATACTGGAGGAGAGAGAAATAGAGACTTCCCAATATTTATCATTTATGGATTTAAGGGTATTTTTTAAAAAATAGTCTTAAAGAAAGTGACAACTTGTAGGAGAAAATAAAGGTCTCATACTTAGGGATAGAGGTAATATTTTTTTCTTTTGGCAAATCCATTTTAATTACAAATGAGCACCGACTATGAATTGTTAAACCAAACGTATTTGAGAACCACATTCATTGTGACAAATATGGTTACTATATCAGAATTCAGAAATGTATACCTATTTTCACCAGTAGCACAAATACATGTGTAGGAGCAATGCCGACATCCACCATACATGTAGGTATGATGAAGAAAAATGCTTTCAAGCTGATACTCCTTCATTCCCACCTTAGTTTTTCTCATAACCTGTTTCATTGTAATGTATATTGCAACTATTACGAAAGCATTTTCACATAACATATTTATAAAGTCATTCATACTTTGTCGTTATTATAGATCCTTCTACTAATCAATAATGTAACCATGTAACACCCGTTCTAAGTAGAAATGGCAAATGAACCTGCTTCCGAACTGTCCCGATTTTGACAAAGAATCCCCACATTGACTAATACCGGTATACATATCCATCCTATCCCGTCCCCGTCCTAATAATAAAGGTGTGGTGGGTATATAATCAGGTATGGTATACTCGTTTCCCAATGAGAATGGAAATGTGACAAAAGTTCATACCCGTTGGGTATGGAGATGGAGATGAATTTTTACTTCGGGTATGGAGATAAAATAGTCAAACCCGCACTCGTCTTGTTGCCATCTCTAGACCTAAGATATTACCGTTTCAACAAAAAAATAAGCCAAAAGTTTTGGTGGAAAAATGGGCAGATAACCAGGTAAAGGAAAATGGTACATTTTCTGCCTGTTTTGTTCTATACTTAAACTATTTTTCTTAGTCGGTTAGTCTCAAGAAGGAAAGCTAAAAGATACCTCCCAGTTCCCAAAATCACTTTCTTTTTACAACGCGGAAGATACTAAACATTAAACTGCCACAATTACAATACTAAAGCCTATTTCCTCCTATAGATCTCCCGTAAGCCTCAAAGTACACTTTGCATAAATGTTAAATGATGTACTCAAGAGACAAACATAACTTTGGCAAAGATTAGTTACCTCAACATGAGCTTCGGAGCTTATATCATTGGCATACTGAATAAGCGCAATTTCCAGCTTTGACTTGATGACACGGCATTCCGTCAATATAGGATGCAGAGTTGTCAAATCCTTATCAAACTTATCAATGCCCTAAATCAAAATTTAAAATATACAATAAGAATCAGTTTTCTAAGAAAGATATGCTACCTAGTATATGTGCTACCCTATCATCACAAAAAAACAGAATAACATTGACACACAAGAGGTCTAATGCAATGAAAGTTTTGAGGACAGAAATAATATAAATCCAACCGATCACCCACTGTCCTGATCAAAACAATTAACAAATGCTCACATCAAAGGGGAAGAAAAGGAATGGTTAGAGTTGAGAACCTCAAACTCCGCCGGTTTGGAGAAATTATTGCTATCTGTATTAAGGCCATGCAAGAGAAACAGTAATGGTTTTCCCGCACCCTGGTAACGTTGTTGCAAAACACTTCCAATTTCATCTGAAAAGGACGTTGTGCTAACCATGTAGTGTTCCTGCAGATGAGAATGCATAGATATAAACCACTAAACAATAACACAGCATGCAAATCCATTAAACATTTATCATTGGAATAGTTACCTTAAAATAGGAGAGTGGCTTAATCTCCCCCAACCAAACAGCATACTCAGAAGGTAACCTGGGAGCAAACAGGATAGAGTCCCCAGTCGCCACGTCCTTCAAAAAACCAATAACATGCACAAATCAAAACTACCAATTTCTACAACTTAACGTGATCATGTTTGTGTGCATTACAAAATTTAAAAAGAGTCTAGCAGTAATTATTCTCACACTACCAACTAATTAGCTGTCACCTTAGATACAACTTACAAAATAACCATCACAGAAGGCAATATTCTTACCACACATGTTAATTCCTAACTAGCTTCAAAATTTCCCATAATTTAAATGAAATTAAAAATAATAATAATAAGATTGTAACGGATAAAAAAAAAAGAACGAACAATAGCTCCATAGAATCCAGGCTCTTTCACTCCAAACAAGTAAGCGAAGTAACTCTCCTGTCTGCGAAGCGAGAAGCAAACAAATTAGGGATCGATAGGCAACCACTGTAACGGTGATCATTCAAAAAGTGAAACGGTGAGGAGGATTTAGGGTTAGGGTACCTGAAGAGATCTAAGTGATCGGTGTCGTAACGCGTTTGCTCTTCGCCACCCTGCGCCAACGAAATTGGATAAAGATTGTCAAGAAAAATGAGAAATGGAAGGAAGATGAATGCAAACAGAGAGAGAGACCTGAAGAAGAACGAAGCCGTGGAGAGGACGAGAAGACTCGGAAAGTTGTTGACGAAGAGATGCGAGGAGCTTCTCTCGGTTTTTGACGTGAAGCTCCATCGGCACCTTCGGTGGCCATAGAGACGAACCCATGTTGATCGTGTTCACTTCTCTCTATGTTCTTTTCAAATCATCTTTTTTCATCTCAATCTTCTTTTTCTAACATAATAGAATGAGTAAATTACATTAATCATATTTAACATTTCATCAAATTTTCAATTTTTTCCTGTTTATCTATAAAATTAATCAAATTTTATATTTTGATTGTTATTTTGCATTGCTAATAAAATAATTTTGCAGTGCACGAAATATATTTTTAGTCTGGAAAAAAAAAATCACGGGCATATCCTGGATGTGGTGTTAAATATCAAATCAAGAAAAAAACTAAATCAATTTTAGGACAAATTTGGCAACTGACTAATGTAAGGAATGGAATTGTGTTAAAATAAATTAACGGGATAATAATTAATGATAATAAATTTAAAGTATGTTTAATTTTTAATATTTAAGATATGTAGGTGACATAGGAGTGAGAAGTCAGTAGCTTTTTTTGTGGTGTCAATAGCAAATAGTTTGGGTTGTTGCTTTGTAAGGTGGAAATAAAGTAGGCTTAAAATAGAAGGGGTGATCTTAGTAATTGTGGGGTGCAAGTATCAATTAGAAAGATTTTCTTTCGAATTTCACATAATGAACTCTTTCTTTGGTTCTCCTCTACTTTTCTTTCTTTGTATATTTCAATTTCAGAGGAAAACTTAACCTTTTTCCTTTGATTTTCAACCTACTAGCGAACTTAGAGATAATTTAGAACATCTGTAGGAAACTTTTGTCTTTAAGATTTGAAACTAACATTTGTTTCGATTGGGATATTTTACGACGAAATAAAAATAATTTATGGGAACAATTTGTACAATTTATTTTGATACCGATATAAATTTTATAATTAAAATTAAGTATAATTGTTTGGTTTGCTTGAAAGTCTTTGTTGGGCCATGTTACACTTTAATAAATGGCACCGATGCTAGAATGGTACAAATAAGACGATAAAATTGACCCAAGAAAAATAAAACAAGACAAGAGAAACTAGGTGTGCTTGCTGAGGAGACAAAGTAGTACATTGGAGATACCACGACAAAGTACATGCAAATTCTAAACTTATTAATGCTTATGGTCAAGTAAGGTGGAAAATGAAATTCAACAACATAGAAATGAGATAAATAATATATATGGTATAAAAATATGTGAAAAAGAAAAATTAAAATGGAAGATTTTAATTAAAATAAATCAGTTTAAAAGAAATGAACAAAGATAAATAACAAATGAAAAAACAACTAATGAAATTCGCTTACTTTTTAATTCTCTTTTTTTTTATTTATTTATATGGTGGCAAACAAATCCAGTTTCTTTCATAGCAAACAATGCATTTCAACAATAGTAAAAATGAGATAAATGAAAAATATAAAAAAGAGTATAAACCACGTGAAAAATAAAATAACAAAATTATAAGAAATAAAAAAAGTACTAATAAGATTCACTTATTTCGTAACTTTTATACTTTGATTTCTATTGCAGTAAACAAATCCAAAATTATACATCTTCTTTATTCTCACTCTCTCTTCCAACCAAATATAGAACAAACAATACTTATCTCTTGAGTAATCTTTTGATTATATTTCAATACTAGTTAATATTCTTTCATTCTAAAGTAAAAAAAAAAAAAATGTAAGACGAACATTTATAAAACTAGTATACTTTTTAAAATTATTAATTTCATAAAAAAAATCACTCTGTTGTAAAGTTAAGTAAATTGAAAGATTAAATTTATTATAATTTGATAAATTAATATACTTGATTTATTTTTGTTCATAATAAGCTATACAAATTTATTAATTTAATTTTTAAATATATTAAACTTATGGTGATCTAATTCTAAAATCTAACAACTTTTTAATAAATTTAATTTTCAAAAAATTTGAATGGAAAGACTTACTGGTTATAAATTTAACTAACTATAAAATCTAAACTTTTAAAAAAAATTATATTTAAAAACTCATTTTTCTGCTAATAGATGTATTTAGTAGTGGATATCGTATTTTTTGGGAACTTTTCGTATAATGAGAAATTTATGTTAGATTTTTGCTTTTTGTAAAAATTCATTATAGTGACAATCATGATACTATGAACCAAATTATTTTCTGATTAGTAGAGTAGAGAAGATCTGTAACAAAAAATCTAATTAAAAAATAAAAAAAAAAATACTTAAAATATGCCAAATGAATTCAAATTGTGAATTTATAAGTCGATAAATTTATTAGCATGATATTATTTTAAATTTAATAATTTTTTTATATTGAAAAAAAAAATGGAGTACCTGTTTCTTTATAGTATATTTGGTATTGAATATTTATAATATAAACCAACTGTTTATTAATAACTGGTTTTGCTGTACTAATATTTTCATTCAAACTCTTTATAATTAACTTAAATAAATTAATAGATAAAAAAATATTTAAAAAATAGGTTTATTTAAGTTCGTTGTTTTACGTTTGATAAAATAAATCTATTTAATGGTTTTTGGAAATTTAGAAACACATAATTGTTTTGTATATAAATTTTAATAACTAAGATGAAAACAAAAACTAAAAAGATAGAGGTTAGTATTTTAATATCCTTAAAACAGAAAAAAGTTCACTCTCTCCATCAACATCACGCATTGCGTCACAATCCGCGTTCTAAAACACATCATCTCAATCATTGGAGTTTTTTTATGTCATAAGTAATCGTAGTTTACGTACTTTTATTAATAAATAAAGAACATTTAATAAAATTTTGAATTGGAAAATTAATAAAAAATCCATATTCATTTCCTTGTTGAAAGAGCTAAAAAACTACAATTCATTTTATGTATATATTTTTAAAAATCAATTGAATATTTAAAAAACATTAATTAATATTTTAATAAATAATATATCTCAATATGAAAATAATTTGGAGTAACAATAGTGATCCATCCAAAACATTCCATTTTAAGTATAGCTACATGTAAATTAAAAGAAATTGAAAAAATATCTAAAAAGCTTTTTTAATAAATTTTTAATCTCATATTTGACTATCTTATCAAAATAAGGGTTTAATATAAGTATAATCATTACAAAATAAACTTAATAACTAACTATTCATTGATTATTATAAATGAACCCTAATAAAAAATATTCTATAAAAAGTTATTAAAATTAACCACTAAATAAGACTTACATTCCTATTTCTAAATATATAATATTAATGGCGAATCTAAATATTTAATCATATTCAATGTAGAAATAATACTGCACAATAATTAAAATTTTAAATGAATTAATGTGCCACATTTTAATCCTCCCCACCTTTTTTCGTATAAGATTTTTGGTCGGCCGCACCATCCGTCATGCTGTTATCCTGAGGAATAATTTAATTTAATGAAATAATTATAGAGCATTTTTAATATCAATAAAAATATTTATATTGAGGGCAGAAAATATATTTCTATTACTAATTAATAAAAAAATAAATAATTATACCCTCCCACACAATTTCAATGACTATTTAAATAATCTCAAACTAAAAATATGACAGATTTGCATCTTCCCCGAACATCCAAATATCTGAAAATGGGTCCTGATTTGACTGAACAGAAAACGGTGACAGAGATAGCCGGAGAAGAAGTTCCAGCACCGACACAGTTACCACATTCCGATTGAAAAATGCCACATGTATTCTTTTATTTATTATTTCTAATATATTTTTTTTGTTTTATTTGAAATAAAAGTGTACAAACGAGTATTTAGTAGCTCTATACGTGCAATTCAGATACACTTTGATTGGTTGATTTTATTTTATTTTTTATAGTTTACACATATTTTATAACACTCGGTTGTGTCAAATGTGTTTACTGAAAATTAAATCTCTTTGTTAAGCTCATGAGATGGAATCTTTGATCTCTTAAAATATAAGTGAGATTGTGGAGAATATTGAAGAATGAACACAATATCAACGAGTGAACGATAAAACAATAAATGAGAAAGAAAATATGAGTATTGAAAGAATGAACTCACACAAGTCTTTTTTTTTATATCTTTTCGTTAAATTTCATAATATTAAGTCTTATAATGTTGTAAAAAAATAATACATTAAACATATCATAGAGATAATCAAGTTTATAGACTTTTTCTCTAAATATTTATTAACTGATATGTGAATAATAATTATTTTGAATATGTTGCAGACAAAATACAACCGACAATACAAAATTAAAAGACAATGAGAATTTTCTTTTTTTAATTTTAATTCTCATCTTGTAAACCTATTCAGACGAGTCAACTATGGATAGAAAGTTTCCATTGTATGATTCACTATATTACCAATAGAAAAAATATATATAATAACTGCTAAAATTAGATGTAATTTTTACTAAAAAAATTCACGGAGGGATGAATTTACCAACCGATAGTGATAACAAAACAATTTATTGCTATTTGCTTATTACTTTTATTAAATTTTTTTGGATATTATAGTTTGCGCCAGATGCAACGTCCAAAATTTAATTAAAATTTTGCAGCGACTAATGTAATTTTAGTCCTGGCGTGTGAGATTTCTACCAGATTTGGTTTAGTAGAAAAAACCAAATTAATTTGATAGCAAATGATTCAATTCACTTTATTCACAATTTTTTTAGACTCTATACGAATCTTATAACAAATATTTAAAATATTTACTGAGTGTTTTAATGAGAAAATCAGGTTAATATGCTGTTAAATAATTTTTTTTATTAATTTGCTTTAAAGATTAATTATTTATATATAAGTTAAAATTGTTTAAATTAATTCATATGTAATAATAATAATAATTGTACCTACCCAGATATATTAGGTATATCTATAACTCAGATTATGTATCAAAGTATATTTATAGAAGCTCTCTTCTCTAGCATGTATATCTGGTATTTAATGTTTATAAAACTCCTTTATCTGACATGGGTATGTATATATATGATATTTAATGTTAATAAAGTGAGATTATCTATAGATATCTCTTATTTAATATTCATAAAACTCCATTTGACAAGTTATCTGATGCATTTTATGTGAGACGTTTATTCTAATCTAAAATTACCAACAATGTCACTATATAAGGAGTACATACAAAACTAATCTCTTTGCTATCATATATTCTTTTATTGTGTTTTTAATAACCTAAGTCTCCTAAATTTTTCTATAGGTATTTACATACTTGAGCGTCAAAAAATTTTCTACACGTAATCCTCCTCTCGTTGTGTTACCAATTACACATTGTTCAAGAAAAAATCATCCTCATTTACCTGGAAAGCTTCAAGAAAAAATCATCCTCGTTCACCTGGAAAGCTTCAATTTGGGTAAGAATATTAATATATTTATACTTGTAATAAAATTATTTTGATTTGAAATTCGTCAATAATCAAATTACATATTTATTATGTAAAAAAATTTAAATTACAAAGAATTATATAATTTCTTATAAAATTATATACATTTGTATTTTTAAACAAAATTTATATTTAAAGAGTATAAATTTTGAGGTTCATCTAAATTCGAGGTTTCTTAAATACTATATTTTAGTGTTTTATTTTACATTTTGCAGGATATATATATATATATATATATATATATGCATACTTTTTTTTTCTTCCTATCTCTTTTCTCTCCTGAGATGAATAAACCTATATATCACTTTTGTTAGGTATGCATGAATATTTTGAGTATGTGTCAATTATTTTCCCAATAAAAAGTGTTAAGATATAAAACGATAACTTCATGGAATCCTAGGGTAGGCTCTCTGTTGTAAAAGATGCATTTTTTGTGGTAATTTATTAAATAAATTTTCTAAATTTACTATTTTCTCCTCATTTGACACTTCACAAATACCCACAAATAACAAATAATCTAAACCAATCAATGCATAACAGTGAATTGAACTACACAAAAGGAAAATAAAGTTTTCTTCTTAACTCGAAAGTTAAATACTCCACATAAGAATTATAAGGTCTAAAACCAGATCCATCTTTAGGATTTAAAAATATAGCAAAATATAAAAAAAAAAATTGAAAATGCGTTTATAAATGAAAAGAAAACAGGTATGGGTAAGTTAGTAACAGTAGCTGTGGGTACGTACTTGAGAATTAAACATGCAGAAAGAGAAAGTGACATTAAGAGACAAATTAAATGGTCTGCGTGTCCGTGCAGATGCTGAGGCCATACTTCATATTTGGACTTTTAGTTATTTATTTATTCATATTTAAACTTAAAAAGGATATATTTGAAATTTATATTCTCGAAAACGTGTGTACGAACACGGTAGGAATCTGCACTGCATGAAAAATAAACATATGCAAATGGATATGATCTACTAGAAGTGTGATTACTGGTTCAAACTTCAAACTTTTAAAGCTTGTGACAAATAATAATAATAATAATAATGGAGGATAGGAAAAAAACAGAAAGTTGAATATTAATATAAGAAGTGAGTGTATTTAACGTTCGACCTACTCAATATTCTGTACTTATCTTTGTCTTAGACACAATATCCTATCATGATTAGAACAAAGATTCCTTTGAGGCGTGTCACCATTGTAGCTACATCTTCCTTGAAGATTCATGTCATATATTTTAATTCATACTCATACATACACACACCATGTCAAATGTTTTTCCATAGTGCAACCCTGCATTGTTTTCTCTTGTTTTTTTCTCCCAGAATAGTTACCTACTATCTCTTAATAAATCAAAATTTTCTAGAAAAGTGTTTAGATGAAGAGGCAATTTCATCGCAGATTTATAAAATTCTTATTGTTTTCTATCTTGCTCATCACATCGAAGATGATGTTAGTATTATTGTTTTGACAATGGGAGAGAACTTTGAAGAAAATGATCATGCATAACTTACTGTTATTACTCAAGTGTTAGTTCTTCAACTATCACACGTAGAAACTAAGGATTCTTCTTTTGTTGCACAGATCAATTCATCTTACATCTTTTTTGCCTCAATCGGTTACTTCTCTTGTAGGTTCAGTTGAGCCATGAAATTGAACTCAAATATTAAAATAGTATATATATAATAAATAGACATGTATGATATGAATTGGTTCAAAATCGTAAGATTGTGCAAAAGATAATAAAATATAATTTACATGTGATATTGTCAACAGTTGGTGGTGATGATGGGACAAGTAGCATGTAGATGTTAACGTAATAAATAATAATAATGCAAGAAAATGTGATATATAGTGATGTTAGATGATAAAAATAATCTTTAATAATAAATATATAGTAGTAGTAATGACAATGAATAATAAACTATAACATAATAAAAATTTAATAGTCATATCAATAGCGATAATTATAATAATGAGATAATAATATTATAATATAAATGTGAGGTTATAAGTTGTCATTCAAATGTTAAAGATAAGGAATGGATAAATATTAATTTTAGGTATATTAGAATTTCATCAAATTATACTTTAGAATTATAATTAAATTAAAAATATTATAAAAAACATTTGCAAGGTAGGAGTCATCTTATAACGTCTTAATTTAATTGTTGTAGGTTTCACGTATTTTAAACACGACATTTTTATAACTTTTATTCCAATCTAAATGTTTCATAAGACTCATACACATTCATATAAATGTTTTATTTGATTTTTGACATAAAAATATACTTTTGAAACAAAAAAGAATTTATTCTGAATCTATTTTAAGACTCCCAATCTTATTTTCTATGTTATGTTAGCATATTTCAATAACAATATTTTATAGGACTCGTGTTTATATCTTAATCTCATGACCTAGTATATGATCTTCAACAAATATATCTAATTATATATTTTTCGTATGTCAAATTCAATTTCGAACTCCAATTTCATACTAATTCTTTGTGCTAAGTATATACTTACATAAATTACAAATAATTTCAGCCACTTATAAGTTGGCTACGTGCTCTTGTTTATGCCAAATTTCCTTATCGGATTTAGAGGTGATTTGGATGAATCACCATCAATAAAATTGTGAAGAATTAGCATAATATTTCTACAGAAAGAATGAAATGCGATGGAGAGACTTTTAGGACCCTAGTTGAATTTTGCAACCTTATATTTTGTCCTTTTAAATTGGAAACTGAGGAGAAAATGACAGAAGTTTATGGTTCTCTATTAAATAACCACGTAAAAGAGAGTGATGTGTATCTTTCTATTAACTTCCTTTTTTATTTACATTTTCATCCCATCTCATCGCTTATTATTCTCTTTAAATTTTCCAAACATATACTTCATTTCATTAAATTCTGGACTTAGAAACCCCACAAGCAAATGCTCATCACTGAATGCAAAATAAGAGAGAAACAGACATATGTACGATGATATTTTAAAAACATAGTTATTTGTATATTATATTTTTGGTACGGAGCATTTGGGTTTTGTACGTACTAATTAATTAGGCTAGCAGTGTACAGCAAATTAAACAGCTTGCACCATATTTTTCTTTATTCAAAATTTGGAAACATAGAAATTTGATTGTAGTTGTGATTAGTTGAAGTGAATAAGGTTCACATCAAGTGACATGATCTTGGGCCTTCACTTTGAGTTGACAGTCTTAGCTGTTAACAATTAAGAAAAGATCCCCTATCTCACGTACTCCTGGATTTTCTAGACTTTAGAAAAAGTACTTGGTGTCGGAGAAGACCCCAATTGAAGAAGTAGTCTTGTAAACTTCCTCCATAAACAATACAACACACTAGTCCTTTTCACACACTTCAATTTTCAACCCATATAATATATAATATGTACTAGGGTTACCATATATCTATATACGCATCTTTAATTTATTGGGTAAATTAAGATAGATGTGTATGTATAAACTTTGAATGCTTTCCGGCCATTAACGTTGAATTGAATATTGTTAGGTTAAATTTAATCGTACGTAGTTTAATCTCCTTTAATATATATATATATTATGATTGATTATATAATTACCATAAAAAAATGAATGTGGTAAGAAAATGGGGGTGTATGTACTTTGGTACAACTACAACATTACCATATGTGAAAATAAATAACGAATTTTCATATATTCTGGGCCATTTGTTTTATACTTGTTTGTCTCTCTACCCTACAACTGCACAGTTGTCATATGATGCTTCCACACTCATGACGTTCTCTTTCATGCATTAAAATTTACCCTAATAACGGCAGATCTAAACTTGATCTTCCCTACCATGGATACTCATCATCTCCACCTCCACGTCCTTTGTTATAACCATATTCTTCTCATCATTTCCTATCATTTCAAACCATCCTATTTCTTTTTCTTTTTTGGTTCCACTCACAAAACCAATATCATCTCGACAAATATCTTAGATTCCTAACTCCTAAACCATCTTCTGCAACCGTATCTATGCATGCCAAACATTACTTATTCATATCATCCAACCATATATAATATTTATCTCATATCTCATATATCTCATCACCAGATTATTCAAGCAGATTCAACTGATAGCATATGTATACATTATAATATAATGAGAGCATAATAATGTGCACTGTTTATTTAGGGTGCGCTCACACATCCACCACACCTAACCTTTTTAAGTCAAATCACACTTAAGTAGTTAATCTTGGATGCAGATGACAATTATTGGCACTGGTTTTAGAGCTTAATTATAGTGTGATTGGACTATAACTGTTAGTAATTATATAAAAGTTGTTTGGGGACATTAATTATTTGTTAATTTACACATTTTGAGAGAATCCAATCATAGATTACCTTCTAAGTATCTTTCTTGAATTATTGTTGTCAAATCAGCTTTTGATGATAATGGTGAGTTTATATGGTTGTGCTATTTATCAAGAATATATGTCTGTGTTGAGATTCAACTTCATTGATGAATTAAGCTTTGACAAGGTTTTTGTCGAATTTTTAATTTGATTTTATGCAAATTATGTTGGTTAGAAATGACCCAATCGAGCCTTTTTTTCTTCTTCTCCTTTTTTAGTTGAACATACTTTAGTTGAACATACTTTAGTTGAACATACTTTTAGTATGATTAGAAGTAAATTAATGAAAGCATGCATGTAGCAGTAGGTGAATGAATATTGAATAGCTATAGCATTGGCATGGTCTCATTATTCTGTGTTAATGGATGTATGAAAGTTTGTGCATATACTATATTTCAAATCCAATATAGTAGTCATGTGACCCGTAGCTATAATAGTCCAATCTCTATTAACTGAAAAGATAACCTCACAAATCAATCAATCATTACACAAGTCACTTGTAATTATGCACACATAGCAATGTTAAGCTGCTGTTGAATGAAAGTGAAATCGTGAAGAAGAATGTAAAAAGTTGAAATCTAGTGGTTGAATTCTGTTGTTTATTATTGGCTCCTTCTTTCTTGAGCCACTGAGTCAAATGTGAACGGCTCAAGTGGTAGGGTCAGAAGATCTCGGAAGAACTTCTCTTTTATCCATTTTAGCTGCTTGCACATCAAAATCTTGTTCAATCTTTTCAGTTACTTGATCTATCTTTGTCAATTGTCAGGTCATTAAAACTTAACTACTCTAGGAAATCCTCGAATACACAACACCCAGATGAAAAATATACTTTTCACACCACCTTTTCTATTTTATAGTGTGAATGTAAGAGAAAAGTGAAAGTATCAGGGTATCATGATGCTAGATGGTAATGAAATGATTAATTTGGTTTTAATTACCAAAGTAATTTTTGGCCCTTTTCTGCAAAGTCATATTTATAAGATTAATTTTACAAAATTTTATATAATTTCTGGTTGCAGTTGAATTATACATTAGCTATTTTTTACATTTAAAAATTTATTTTAGAGAAGTTGATTAGTTAAACATGCCTAGTAGTATATAGATTGTGAGTGGAAAACTATTTTTTGAGAGCTCAACCACTTTCAATTTAGAATAAAAGAACAAAAGTGTGAATAAAATATAGTGACATTAAGAAAGAATACTAACACACTGCTCTATTAAACCGACACATGAAGAGGATGAGGGGGACTGAATTGGAAAAAAATCCAACCCCTCAAACAACAACCATATATTTTCCGTGTGATCTGGCACCATGTAGGGTTGTCACAAGTCACGTCGGATAAATCTCTGAGTAAAACATTCAAGGTAAAGCTCCGATTTGTTATCAATTCTTAATGTTTCTATATACTTTTTTTAATGTTTTCTTCGTTACCTCAAAGCCTATAAATACAGAAACGATTCAGACTTCCCATCAACGGATTCCTTTTCAGCATTTTCTACTTACTTCTCTCTTGCATCCTTCTTTCTCTTCTCTTTTCCTCTACTCACTAGCATAAGCTTTTTGCATTCACAAAGGCCTCTCTACAGTTTTCTGTTTTTATTTTGCACCAAACGTATACTTATTTTCTGTTACCCTTTAATCTTCTCAACCCCTTTTTTCTTCGAAAGATTTAAGCAGTTACGGGGAGAATGATTGAGCAACCTCGTGTGGAGCTTTCCAAAGTTGCAGTTTCTGAAACTCATGGGGAGAACTCTCCCTATTTTGCTGGATGGAAAGCTTATGATGAGAACCCTTACGATGAATTCACAAACACCTCTGGAGTTATACAAATGGGATTGGCGGAAAATCAAGTGAGTTTATAGTTTCTATATGAATTCAAAATATTTATGGCATAGCAGAAGATCAGAGAAACTAACTAATCTTTTTGTGCGGTACCCTTCAGGTTTCATTTGATTTGCTGGAGAAGTACTTGGAGGAACACCCAGAAGCCTCAACCTGGGGGCAGTTAGGAGCTCCTCGTTTCAGAGAGAATGCTTTGTTCCAGGACTATCACGGACTTTTATCATTCAGAACAGCAATGGCAAGCTTCATGGAACAGATAAGAGGAGGGAGAGCAAAATTTGACCCTGCTAGAGTGGTCCTCACAGCAGGAGCTACTGCAGCCAATGAACTCTTAACCTTCATTCTTGCAAACCCGGGAGATGCTCTTCTTGTTCCAACCCCTTACTATCCAGGGTAAGAACGAATCTCCATATATGAATTACACATGAGAACATCTTAAACAAAATACATGGTCTCACGTAAAACTTTAACACAAGATCAAAGTCTGAACATTTTTTTCTTGGTTGACAGATTTGATAGAGATTTGAGGTGGAGAACTGGGGTGAACATAGTTCCAATTCATTGTGACAGCTCAAACAACTTCCAAATCACTCCTCAAGCTTTGGAGGCTGCATATAATGAAGCAGAAGCCATGAACATGAAAGTGAGAGGAGTATTGATCACAAACCCTTCAAACCCCTTGGGTGCAACAGTTCAACGCTCGATCTTGGAGTATCTTCTTGACTTCGTGACTGAAAAAAATATCCACCTTGTCTCTGATGAAATCTACTCAGGCTCAGTGTTCTCCTCCTCGGAGTTCGTGAGTGTAGCAGAAATCCTGGAAGCTCGCCAATACAAGGACGCAGAAAGAGTTCACATTGTTTATAGTCTCTCCAAAGACCTTGGTCTTCCGGGTTTCAGAGTTGGCACTATTTATTCATACAATGATAGGGTTGTGACAACAGCGAGAAGGATGTCCAGTTTCACCTTAATATCCTCTCAGACACAGCACCTTTTGGCTTGTATGTTGTCTGATAAGAAGTTCACTGAGAACTACATTGCAACCAACAGGGAGAGGCTGAGAAAGAGGTACCAAATGATCATTGAAGGGTTGAGAAGTGTTGGAATAGAGTGCCTGAAAGGGAATGCAGGGCTGTTTTGCTGGATGAATCTGAGTCCACTGTTGGAGAAAGCAAACAGGGAAGGAGAATTGGAGCTTTGGAATGCCTTTTTGCATGAAGTGAAACTCAACATCTCTCCGGGGTCTTCTTGCCATTGTTCTGAACCAGGTTGGTTCAGGGTGTGTTTCGCAAATATGAGTGAGAAGACACTGGAAGTGGCATTGGAGAGAATACGTAACTTCATGGAACGAATAAACAAAGAGTAACAGTACTATGATAAGGTCTATTAATGTCGTTGTTCTAGTATATTTGTTTTTTCTTTTTTGAAGTGGTTCTTGCCATTTCGATAAATTCTTTGTTTTTGGGTAACAGCAAAACCCAAAACTCGTTTAAAAGTACATTTATACTGTAGGTCGGATTCACTGCTGAGGAAGTGGTGAATTAGTGTCTTAGTTCTTGTTTGCTTGCTTTAATTAGCAAGTTATCACTTAGAAGTTAAACTCTTTTTATGATTAAGTTGATATTATTGATTAATGTAAAATGCTTTCTTTTGTAATACTTTTGTGTTCTTTTACTGAGGTGAGCTCTCTCTTTCTTATTTAAATTCATTGAAATATTCACCCCAAATAACTGCGACAAAATAAACTTAGATTTTCCTTAGTGTTATAGTAATTCTCTTATTTTAAGGCTGTTTTTGTTCGCTCTAATTGACTATAGTTATTCATAATCAATCTTACTACGTTGACTAATGTTTCTTTGACAACAAACTTTTATATATCAACTTTTACATGCTAATTTGTCTGCGCCTTTGTTTTAACACAGCTTGCATTTTTGTCTCTAAATTCTTGATCTCTTACAAAGAGTTTATCATATAATTTCATTGTACAGTTTTGAATAAAACTTGTCATATATAAATTAATTAGATAGCTGCCGAATAATTGCACACGTGTGCGCGTATGTTTGCGCGCAACAGCTAGCAAAACCAGTCTTATACACATAGCTGTTATCTTCTTGTCAATGTTTGAATCATTTAAACAATGCAAAACCTCTCATTCAACTCTTGTGTCAAAGTCTACGTGTTATTGTCATGTTTATTATATACAGAAATATGGATAATCTGACTTGGTTAACTATAATTAACTCGAAAAACATATGGTAATTAATTGGTGGTGTGCGCATGATGTTGAAAACAATTGATTAATTAATTGTCGACTACTCTATATACAGAAAGCTTTGGTTATATTAATAATCTCACCACCAAACTTTGAGCTAACATTATCGGTTCCTTATTGTATACGACAAGACAATGGTGACTCTTTAATTTTCCTATTTATGTTCGATTTTACATATACTGTTTATTGAAGTTTTAAGTCACGAATTAAAGGTATATTTATTTGGTCACTTTTACATATGATATCACTCCAAAGACCCTGGCCCTTAGTTTCTACACTAGAAAATATAGATTAACTAAGACGCAAGAGTTGAAATTTGATAACAAAGAGTTTAACATGAGACATGTTATTGATTAGTTGGACCTAACGTATGTTTTATTATTTAAAAAAAGTGTATATAGTAGTACACAGTCAACAATTGTAACTTTTCTATATATATTTTTTTTATCAACAATGGAAGTACAAAAGAGTATTTCAATATAATTTTTTTACATATTCCACTAATGAGTTAAGAAGGGCTTCATTAATTAATTTAATAATTACTTTAATAGAATGATTTGATTTTGATACATTTTTTTTACTTCTCAACCAAGTATTTAACGCGAAAACTTCATTCATATGCATCGCATCTTAATCAACCATACATAATCTTAATCAGTCAAATATAGTCACAATAATATCAAATACCATGTAGTTAATCTTAATTGTCGTAAAAATAAAACTTTAGTTATAAATTTATGATCGATTCTATTATTATATCTGAGTCTTTAAATTACTATTTTTTTTTAAATATTTTGTTTTATTTCTGTCAAGGGTATTGGAGATCATATATTAATTAAAGAAAATATATTTAAATAATTTATAAGTAGGTGTAAATTTTATTTTATAAGTTGATTTTGTAACCATAAGTTAGACTTAAAATCTATTTCAATATAATATCATAATCTATCGTAACAAGATTATTGAACTTATAAGACTATCTATTATCGAATTACCTTTTTATTTATTTATATATATATTTTCTCACACATGAATTTGAAAAATTTAAATATAAAACTTATATTTTCAATAATTTATAAATAAATATAAATATTATTTTACATAGGATAGGAGTTTTATAAGATTAATATATAATTTAACCTAGTCTCTCTTCTTCTTATATGGTTTAGTAAGTTATTTCAGTTATAATTTGCCTACGCTTTATTTATGATCTTTTTCTCTATAACTATAGTGTATAGGTTCCAACGTCATAAATGAGCACGTGACATTACTCTTGTGGGAACTTTGCGTGTGCTGTGGATTCTTTTTGGATAGAAAAATGAAGAAGTTGAATCATAAATGATTAATTACATGACAGTTCCCATAAAGTCTGAGAAAAACACTATTCGGTTGCATGCTGATGCTGTAAATGCAATGATATCCTACGCACAAGATAAACCAGTACGTTTTGCTCGTGAAGGTGAGCAAGAAGCTGTCTTTCAAGCGTGCATTAAAACTACACATCTCTGCTACGATACCTAATTTTTCAAAGTGAATTTTCCGTAGTTATATTAAGTTAGAGTACGTTCTACATAGAATAATTAAACGCCACTCGGAATTTTGAAAAATATGATAAATGGGACATTTTAGCATAAATGCATATGAAAACCTAGCAAAAAAACTATAAGTTTGCATTGATGTGTTATAAAGAAGTTCTTTACAAGTAAGTATAAATTTTAATGAATTTTTAAAATATTTCCCCAAGCTCAAAACATTTCGTTCCCGAATTAAAAGGATACAACCTTTTTGACCATGACTTTTGAATCTATCTCCCATCAGTCGAGGCTAATGGTGAATAATGGTACTTTCATAGGTTCCATCATCGTCGTACAACGGCTTTTGAAAATTCCACATTTTTTCTTGTTGCAATTCGAGACATGATTGCAAGAATCATCTATCCCTATCATAATCAATGCGTCAAATTCCTTCTTCATTAATATTTCTCAAATACTTTATCACCAATACTAAAATAACGCCATAAAATAACACAATTTCCTACAAGATAAGGCAGAGAGTTCTTGATTGACATGTACACTCTGATTGCGATCCCATCCATTGACCATTTGACATATTTCTCTAAGTGGCATGCTTTTGTTTAATTCCTTTAGCCACTATTGACAAAATTCAAATAAACTTGAAAATAAATAAAATAGAGAGATTAAAATTAAATAGGCACCATTAATTAGGTTTGAGAATGTCCAGAATAATTTCTAAAATCAAATATCATTTATTTCTTCCGTTTCAAAACAATAATCTTTTAAGATTTAGATTAATATATCTTCAAAATTTAGATTAAAAAACATTTAACTTTTGAATTATTCATGTATATTTTTTTGCAACTGGAATTTTTTAAATACCTATAAAATAAAATAAAGACTGTTATTTTGGAACTGAAATAAAATAAAATAAAAGATTACTCTTTTGAAATTAAGGGAGTTACTTTTTAGACGTAATACATGGCTTTCATAGATTTTTTCTAATGGGTTTATATAGTAAACCTTAAGTTGAATTCCTATCGGTTTTCTTGGGTTGTTGTTCAAGACTAAGAATGTCACCTACTTCGTACCCTTTGAGGGAAAAAAAAAAAACAATTTTCAAGCTACTTTAATCAACCCACTTTACGTAAGCCATTCTAATTAATCTCTTTCACACGTGTGATACTGGTTTCTTAACTTACCAAAGGCAAACGATTTAACACTGAGCAGCAAAATTAGAATATGCCGACATTGAGTCGGAAAGTAAAGAACACATAAAATATTTTTTCTTTAAGCTTTGACCAAAGTTTTTTTTTTTTTTTTTTTATAAAGTGAATGAGAAATTATGGAAGTGATGAATTAACGGATGACCCATTTGAGAGATGATCGAAGTTAGCTATTTATTTATTATAAGCATGCAAAACTTTTCAATGTAATATTAAAGATGCAATGAAAAGCTCTATTGAATTTTCCATACATATTACAAGGAAATACCAATAACTAAATAATGTTTTGCTTTGTTCTTGGATCAGCATCAATGGAAAAGTCGGTGGTTGGTGATAGGGTTTAGGGATAAAGGTGATGGAAATGGGACAAGATGAAAGTGCACGAGAAAAGGTGATTTGTTCCAACAATGGAAGACGCCGAATGGGGAAAGCCACGCATTATTGCCATTATTATTGTTCACAATTCATTACATTATTAAATCTTTGTTTGTTTACCAAAAGCCAAAACTTGTTTACACGAAGATCATGACGTTTTGTTCCTCAAAAACTAAAAGATTATTTTTGTTTTTTATTTGCTCCATCAAAAGTGTATATACATTAATTAGCATGTATTCTTTTGTTTGATTGTTCAATTTTTGCCCGTATAATTGTATCTTATTCACAAAGTTGAGATTCTACTTAGGATAGTTTGAGCTGAGTTTTTTTAAACATGTAATTAGAATATAAACAACTAACTTAAACGAACTTAGAGAAAAATATTTTTTTATGCTCTCTTTAATTCGTGGTATAGTTTATTCAGGTTATTTGAATATTGTGCAGAAAGTTCACTTCATGCAGAACATAGGGAGCTATCCCTATATACTATTTTGGAAGTGATGATGAAACACTTAATTTGAATAAAGTTCTTGAAGGAATGTGATCTCATGATAGAATTTTGATTACTTGATTTCTTTAAAAAATTTCATTCAATTATTGTGCAGTTGTTGTCCAATGTAAGTGACATCAATTTATATGAATGCTTCTCTTTCGAACACTAACTTTTAGAAATTTCATTATGTTCATGGGTCTGTATTAGATTGTGCCATTTTGGATAAGTATACCTTATTACATTTGATATGTGATTTAATTATAGTTACGCATGCTTACAGTAAGAATTGACGTGATTTGTTAATTTATTTTAATTGATCGTTTGTTACAATGAATTTTGTTTTATATTATGTAATTATCGTTACACGCATTTTTAGACTGCATTAATTAAAAAGCAGAAAGTAACTGTAAGGTATCATTGACTTACAAATCATTTTTTTAGTGTTGTTGGTTGCATTACTAAGCACAGCCAATGATGTCAATGATTACTATCCATCTATTGTTCATGGAGATCAAAATTAATTCAACCAATTTTTTAATGTTAAATCTTTCTTAAAATACCTTTTAAAAAGTTTTCAAAAATATATATTTTTTGTTATACAAAAATTAATAATTGATTAATTTCAAATTTTTATTAAATGAAAAGGAATTTTAATTAATTTTTTAATGGATTAGTTAAATTTTTTAGCCAATCCATTATATTGCAGAACAAAATTTATCTAATCCATTCCTTTCGTCACCCACAGTGAAATCTATATAAAATATAAAATCTATAAATAAATCGTATAATAAATTTGAGCAGAAAAAATGTGAGTGAAATAAACAGGAAATATTGAAAGAAATATGCAAATCTTAAAGGAAAATGAGATTGTTTTAATCAAATTAATTATTTTATCTGCTTTAAACAAAATAAATTTAAAAAAAAGGTGTTAGTTCTACTCGACTGTTGACATGTTTACTTATTATTTGTTTGTATTCGTGGGTGGTAAGGGAAAAGTGAATTGTTTGAATTAAAGGGGAAAGAAGTGAAAAATGAAAAATTTATGATTAATTTAATTAATGTGACAAAATAAAAAGTTATAAATTAATATATTTAGAAGATGATCACATTGTCATTGTGTTGAACATAAAATATAATTAAATATTAAAAATTGGTGAATGTATCCCTCATCTTGGGTCACACCACTTGTATTCTTGAGCTTGAAATTCACTTAGAAAATAACACTTATTATTTGATACTTATGGTTGTTTGTAATTTTGTAAAATAACTTAATTTATAAAATAAATTTTCAAAATACAAATTAAAGTTTAAATAAATTTTAGATTAAAATAAAATGATATTATGAACAATGCATGACAATAAGAATACATGGGATAACATTTTCATCGAAGGACAAATAAGGAAATTCCTCTTATTAAGGTGTATTTCACCACAAATCACACTTATCTAAGACTTGTAGGTTGTGTGACCTTATACACTTCTCACAAATTTCCACACAAAAAAAGTGGATAAAAACCAATGATTTTCCACACAAATAAATAGATCGAAACTAATGCACATCTTTTTCCTTTCGGCATGCATACTATATTAATAGATGCAAACAAAGACTTAATTACAACGTGAAGGTGTTAATAAAAGACAATGACAAAAAACATGTAAAATCATAAAATGGAACAAATTTATTGAGAAATAAAGAAAACAAAGAATAACAATACCAGTCTTATTTGTTGGTACCTAACGAATGTCATTAAATGGTAAGAAGAAAATTAAAATAAAAAATTGATTACTGAACCTTATTTTTTATTAACTTTTATATTAATTATTCAGAAGGCATGTTCCAATTTATTTTAGTGCATAAGTATTTGAAATTATAGGTTTTTCAGCTCGATTTGGTTTGTTAGTTTTATTTAAAAATTACTTAAATTAAACATAAAAGTTTAATTTTGTTCAATTCTATTTTAATTTAATATGATATTTGAACAAAATCAAACTAATATTTTGCGATTTATTTTGAATTAGTTTTTATGATTTTTTGTTATTATAAACATGATATATTTTTTTAAAAATTATTAAATATTTTATATTAAAAAAGTATCAAATAAATAAACGTGTTGTAATTTTTTATATTTATTATTATATTCATAAATAAATCACATGATCTTACAATTAAATATTATATAACAAATGTATTATAAGTATTTTAATAATTATAAATATACTTTAAGTAAAAGCACGATTAAACTGTAAAATAAATTTGAAAAGTTTTACTCATATCTGTCTGTTGATTGATAATCAACTAAAAAACATAATATTATATTTAAATATAATAGACGTTTTAGTATGCCTTTTTATTTTCAAATCGAAATTAAAGTTAAATTTCAGTTAAGGATAAAATAAATTAAAAAATCTAAACAAAATAATTTTTATTGATTTCTATTTTTTTTAGATTGATTTGATTTTAATAGTATTTGTTACTGTTAATTTTCACATATGTCGTATAAAGACAAGTTCCGCAATATCTATTTTATGAAACCAAAATGCAATGATATCGATCTTATGGGCTATAGTTGTAGGAGACCTTCTTCCTGCGCCTCATATCCGAAGTAAAAATATTTTTTTATTCTTTTTTTTTTTCATCTTTTTGTATTATTGTACACTTTGAGATTTGATTTCTATATTTTAGATTATTCATAATACAAAAAAAAATATTATTCCCAATTACACAATACATAATACAAATTTTAAGAAGGTATTTTTGAAAATATGGGGTGCAGGAAGAAAAATATGAAGGTGCAGCAAGAAGGACTCTAATACTAGCTCTCATGGCCCAAAAGAAGCCCAGACGAAAGTGAAGATTGGAAAAGACAAGACAGAAGGCACTGCAAAGCACAAGGTTAAGAGTGAAGAGACAGAGTAAAAGAGATCACTGCATTGCTTCTGCTCACAAGGTAACGCTCTTACCTTCTTCTCTCTCTTATTCTTCCCCTTATTCTTATTTCTGATGTCTGCATTCACCTGAGATACTATGATTCCTCAACCCGTTGCCTTTTTTCATTTCCCCTTCAGATCTCGTTCTCTCCTCTTCCCGATCTTCTTTTCTCATACTATTATCTCTTCCATTTTCTCTCCTTACTTCAATTACGTTTTGTTTTTGTTTATATCGCCTAATTTTATTTATTTGTTTATTTATTTATGTGGTTGTAGTGAAATGGTTGATAATTTAGGGTTTTGACATGGCATGCAAAACCCTATTATATGTATTTAATTGAAGTTCTTCTCATTTGATATCTCATTTGATATCAATGCATAACTCTAAGCCAATTGCCCCTAATTTAGAAATAGAATGGATGAGGTAGCCACTATTAGTGTTGAAGGCCATGCGGTGTTCTAGATGTTACTTTAAGAATATGCCTTTAGCTGTTAATTTTGTTTTTATTCTGACTATTTTCAATGTGAGTAGAAGAAATTATCATTGTTTGGATAAACTTCCCCATAAACACTTTTTGACCTTGTGCCTTAATTTAATATGGCCTCCCTTTGGTCTAGGATTTTGTTCTACCGAACTTGCAGACTTGATGGCGTCGAAGTTGGTGCAGTTGCAGTCCAAAGCATGTCAAGCATCTCAATTTGTAGCCAAACATGGATCTAACTACTACAGGCAATTGTTGGAACAGAACAAGCAATACATTCAGGAGCCTCCGACAGTCGAGAAATGCAACCTGCTAGCAAAACAATTGTTCTACACCCGTCTTGCAAGGTTATATGTTCTCCAACGCGCCCCCCCTCTTTCCCCCAAATAATGTGTATGAATGGAATTATTGTGTGAAATTTTCTAATTGTATATGCTTGTTGGCAACCTTTTATTGATTTCAAATTGTCTTTTTGCACACTTTAATGCACAGAGATGTTTCCAGTCATGTCCAATGGCTTCTTCCTTCTCCTCTATAGACTAGGGATGACCTTCTGAATGATGTGGTTGCAAGGCTTTAACCTACTTTTTACTGCTGTATCATGTTGGTTTGCCCCTCTTTTGACAGATTTACTTATTGACTGAGATATAAGCTCTCAGTCATCAATTCCCTAAATTACAACAAATTTGTTGTTAGTGATCCATGTTTGGGATATCGACAAGTTTATGTTGATTGCCGAGGCCTAACACAACACTTCTGCTTTACCTGGATTTGGGACTGGCTGAGACCATAGTTGGAGTTCATGTCTCAAAGTAGTATATGGGAAAATCTTCTATTCTCTTCTGATTTATAAAGTAAATGGATCTTCCTTCACATCCTTGGTCATGGGTGATGTTGTGGAATGGGAGATTGTTTTCATTGTGATGGTATGGGATAAGAAAGGTTCTCTTGCATATTTATTATAAAACAGTCTGATGTGGTTCCTATGCAATGTTGTCAAACTTGAGGATCCCAAGAGGATTCGAGGGGGAATAAAAAATCGTGACTCAATTATTATAACTCAACTCATAAGAGTTACGAGTATACGAAAAACTATATCAAAATTAATATAGACTATAAAATAACACATCACAAGTCTTAAAGTAGTAAGATTCAATACATAACAACTAAAAGTAGATTCACAATTCATAAAATTACTTTATAGCAAGAATAAAGGAAAAGTATTAAGAAGAAAACACAAAGCAGAACAATGTGTGCACTGGAGAGGACGAAGGCAACATTGGTGACAATGGTTGTGAGGGTCACGATGGCCGCCAATGGTGAAGTGAAGCTAGTGTCAGAGGAAGTGTTAGTGCTTTGATGATGGTGATGATTGTTCAACAACAATGTCAATGTCATAGTGTGTGCACTGTTGAGAGTAGTTTGTTTCTTTTTTGATTTGTGATTGGATGGGAAACCTAGGGGAATAAGAAGGCTGTAGGAGTTGGGATTCTTTTTTGGTTTGGGTTGAGTCTTTCAACTATTGAACCCCAGTTGCTCAAACAGATTGGATAGATGCAGCGCATGATCTCACAATTTCATGAGCAACCTAGATCCACGCCTCTCCCAATCCTTCACGTGCAACAGCTTGCTGCATCCTGAAACTCGTAGGACCAAACTCATTGGATCGCACGAGTATGCAAGTATACTCGTGCTTTTAACAATGTTGCTGCTATGGTCTTATTATGGGTTCGGGCTATAATTCCAAGCTAATTGGGCTATAATTGACTAAGTGCATGCATGACATAGAATATAGATTTTTTTTAGGAGAATAATGGCTTATTTTTCCGAATCTCGCTCTTAAAGCTGGCAAAAATAAGCAATTCTTCTTCCAAAATAGGCTGAGCCAAACAACCACTAAGTCAGTTAGCCCATCCACCACCCGGCCTTTGATTGGGTAAGTTCACACCTGGTATGTGACATGAAAGATTGATTGTAACCAGGGACGTAAGTCAGGGGTGAAGGCAAAATTGAAATTGAAAAAAAGAAGTGGGCGTTAAAAATGAACAGGTGATCATGTAATTAACATTAATCCTTTCTTGGAACTGAAGTTTAGTTTGATTCAGCCCAAGATGTTTATACCATAGACTCTAAAATTAGGATTGGATGGAAAGAGAAATATGGGGATAGGAATTGGAGACAAGGGTTTGTGTGGAAGAGTCCATGGACAGAATTCAGATGTAATCAGAATTCTGATCTGGTTCTGGAAAGAAATGACAAATATATTCTGTGTATACTTTGATGAACATTGTTATGGATGCTTTAAAAAGTACAAACAAAAATCCTGTAGGACTCTAGATACCATGTTATTTACTTTTGACTGACTTTTACACTGCCTATAATAACCTGAATCCCTAATTACAAAGTTAGACTTTCATGGGCTTCATTAGCTTGCCAGACAAACCAAACTATAACTCTTTGCAGCACTATAGCGAACATGGTAAATTAATTATTTACTACACTTTAATAGTTATTTATGTACATCCAAGTAGCAAGACATGCATATTTTTTAAATTAAATCTCATTGCTTCAAATAATTAATTTTAAATTTTCCATAATCCATCATAGCATGGTTCAACTGTATGCCTTGAATTTAGCAGCTCATAATGTGCTTTTCATTATCAGTACCTATAGTTTTAAGCCTATAATTTCTTGTTACTTGCTGTAATAATCATGTTAACAATTCTGGTTATAAAATAAGCTTAGTTCTTCAATTTCTGCTCACATCAATGTCTCAGCAACTAGCTGCTTGTAGTTATTTTGGTAAGCCCACTTCTGTTAGGTACTACTCCATAAGTTCCTTCTAAAATTAGCTTATACATAAGCTATTTCGTATTAACTTTTTTCTATAACTTTTATAATGTTTGAAAAATTTATTCATTTACTAATTTTAGTTTGGGGAGATGTTAATTCCATTTTTTTTTCTTTCAATATGATTTTCAAATCTCGCATGTGTTTCTGATTATGTTAATTTTCACCACGATCTTCAGTGAATTAGCAAAACAATCATATAATGAACTCTGAAAACCTGTTATGCATACTGTATTGTGTCTATGTAGCAAAGTCTGTTGTATGTCAATTTAATTTTGGGTGCCCTTGCTGCTACATAACTCTTCAAATCTTTTGCAGTATTCCGGGTCGTACAGAGTCCTTCTGGAAGGAACTTGATTATGCCAAGAATTTATGGAAGAACAGGAAAGAACTAAAGGTGGAAGATGCAGGTATTGCTGCTTTGTTTGGCCTGGAATGTTTTGCATGGTTTTGCGCTGGTGAGATTGTTGGAAGGGGATTTACTTTCACCGGTTACTATGTCTGACAATAACCACTTGAAAGTGTAGATTTTATCACTGCTTATATACTCCTAAAGCCAATTGCTGTGATCATTTATACATTGTGTGGATTATGGCATTCTACCAGGCAATTTTTGTTATTCTGATTTATTTCGTTTTGGGAAAAAGGTTGAAAAACTAGAGTTTAGCTTTCATAAGCCTCAATAATCCCTTTAGTTGAAAGCGGGATGAAACATTGTTGTTCTGTTGTACTGTTGGAAAGCTAGTGATGGTATTCCACAATGATGAATTGTTGATACTCTTGTAAGTCCTTTAAATTTTTGTCATGCTTGTTATTTTTAAAAAAATATATGGCCGTTTATTCCAATCAAATAAACCAGAATAAAAGTTTATGCCCTACAATATCTTTTTCTCCTTCGATTTTTTTTTAATTATAATTTTGATAATAAATTAGTAATATACAAAATTGAACACGCACTTAGGACGAGAAGTGGTATTTGTTTTGCGAAGAAAAGTGAGGAATACTGTTACGTATTTTTTTTTTATTTGTTGAAATATATTAAAAGTTGTAATTTTTAAACATTTTATTTTCTGTTTATCGAGAATCGCAATTTTCTAGTTTTTAATAGATTTTACTTACTAGAAGACTTTGTTTAGAGAATGTTAGAAAGCTTAATGTTACTACAACAACAATTTTTTTCATTATTCTTTTTTGTAATAAGCTTGTCCATAATACAAAATAACTTGGTGACGAGATAGAAAAGATGAGCGCAGAACTTCTTCCATGACTCAGATATTGTTGCGGATTTACAAAACCAAATATGTATTTATTTATTATTCTAATAATACAATTTTATTATAATAAAAATGTAAATATTAATAAAAACCTAATTATATAACATATATCTTTGCAACTATCATAAATATTAATAAACTACTATAATATATTTATAAAATTCTTTTCTCATACAGGAAGTTCAACATATAATTCTTTTTTTTATAAAAGTTTACTTGTTAGGTATGATTATGATTTTTTTATTTCTCATTTTATGTGTTTCTATTTTGGTTTATTTCATCCTTCTGCATTTTGTTTTTCGCCGCTGTTATCGGCTTTGAAACAACCAAAAGTGTAATTAGATTTGCATTGTTCGACTTTATAATTGGAAATGTTGTAATGTCTAATTTCAGAAGTATAGATACCACAGGGTTAATAAAGTCACTTTAATGATAGCAATATTTTTTAACATTTTTAATATATTCATATTTGTTAAAATTATGAATAAGACATATCAAATAGGATGAAAAACTTATTTTTCTTTATAACTTGTAATGAATTTTAGTTAATATTAAGAATTCTATAGTGCCTAATATAGTTTAAAAAAATGATGGAAAATTAATTAAGACACAGTCTCCGCAATTTAAGTGAGTAGAAAAAATGTTATAAATTGTAAATGATGGGGAGAGGTTTTCCTGAGAAATTACCTTTAGCATAACCAATTGAGGATTTTTCTTTAACAATGCTCACTCTTTCATGGTGGTTGAAGATCATAAGAAGTGTCTAGAACAATAATACAATATTCATAGTTGGTTGTTGCAGCTCTCTATGACTGTCATAAGGTATAATGGTAACTTAATCTAATGCTACATTCTCCATTCAATCCAGTACTCACAATTGTCAAACTCTATATGCAATTATGTTCTTATTATCCAATTATTTTTCACTTGTTAAATAGCAATTCTAACCCTTTTTATTACCATTCAAATTGTGGAATAAAATTCACTTGGTACAACCAAATAACAAAAGTGCTTCTCCTTAATTTCGTGTCGTAGAAGCTATGTCGCATCATTTCAATGCCTCAAAGTGGTACTTATGATGTTTGTGGTTAATTGAAGCGATTGTGTTGTGAATAGTAGTTGATTATAGAAGAAGATTTTGGTGATTTGAGTTTGATTTGTGATGATGCAGCACAACCGCATTGAGGCTTGCGGTTTCACGGATAAAGCTTTTGAAGAACAAGAGAGAAGGACATGTGGGGAAGCTCAAGAGACAAGTGGTCCTCTTGCTTCACCGTGGCCACAAACTTTGTGCCAGACTCCCAGTAATCACCATCATCTTCTCTATTCATTTCTCATTAACTTTCATCCTCAATGCTATTTTTTCATTCTCATTTTTCTTTCAATTTATCCTGTTACTAATGTTAAAATGTTCACAAAATTGAATTTTGGTGTTCATTCATATGATTTATTTGCATCTTTGTATGATTTTGTTCTTTTAAAATATAATTAAAGTGTGGTTTATTAATACATTTCTCTTAAAAAATTTAAGATGAGTTAACTGATTTAGTTATTTTAATTGTACATACATCTTTTATTTTTCTTTATATATATATTATGCGTGTGGTATTTTTAATCATTTTTTTGTTTTTGTTTTTAATTTATATGGTAAAAAAAAGGATTAAAGATAACTTGTAAAGCGACTAAAACGGCATGTATAAATACCAAAATAAACTATTTTTACGTATAAAAACTAAAATGTAAAGTTTGTGCAGCTATAAAGATGAAATCTATAAATTCTCCTACAATGGTTTATACATTTACACCCAGTTATTTTTTAGAATTCTTAAAATACAACCAAAAAAAAGTATACTAAATTAGTCTTAAAAAAAGTAGATATACCTTAACAAATCCGCTTAAAATGTGGGATTGTTATTTTTAGTTAACGTCTCATTTATGATTTTGTTTTTCAATAAATTTTGTAATATAAATAAGACACTGTTTTTATGATATTTTATACTCCTCTTTCAAAAGTAATTTCTAAGAAGCTGTTAATTGATGCGTATTTGCTAGTGAAAAAGGGAAATAATGAACGATGGACAAATAATAAAAGGTTATTCTGCATATATCTTTTGTTTTTCTTTTCTTTACTTGTTTTATTGACTTCTCCTTTTATGCTTTCAGGTTGAATATTTGGTGATGAAAAAGAAGAAAATCGAAGCATACGATCTTATTCAGATATACTGTGAACTCATTACAGCACGTATACCAATGATTGAATCACAAAAGTGTGTAAAATTCTCCTAGATATAACTTTAGAACATGTTTTTTTATTCCTCAGATCTATTGTACCGATTTATGATGATTGAATTTGTTTATATAGCAATAAATTCAACATCCTATATTAGGATCACACCTCAAAAAGACAAATTCTGATATGATATTAAAAAAGATTCAGATATCACGATATGAAGTAAATTTAAACTTAATTTATTTTTATAAAATTATTAAAGTTTAACTTGTTTTTATAAAATTATTAAAATAAAAATTATTCTACTTATATAAAATGAATTGATCTTATCTCTAATTAATATAGAATTTTCAAATCCTATCTCATAAGTCAATTCCTAATATATAAATAAGTGAAAACTTCTTTTTATAAGTTTAAATTAACTTAAAATCATTTCTTAATAAGATAAGTTAGTTGTGTGTTAAAGATTGCATTGAAAGGGTACATGGCAGTTTCTTTATGAAACTATAGATCTTGGTAATGTAGAAAGTTAGTTCATTGTGAGTATGTTGATCCTTCCATCTTTGTATTTTTTCCCCTCTAGAAAGTGCCCCATCGATTTGAAGGAAGCAATTTCCAGTGTAATATTTGCATGCCCAAGATGTTTAGATATACCAGAGCTTGTTGATGTGACGAAGCATATTAAGGCTAAGTATGGAAAAGAGTTTTGTCTCAGCAGCTGTTGAATTACGCCCTGACTGTGGTGTAAATCGTTTGGCAAGTCTCTCTTACTCTTTGTTATGATTTTGAAAGTAATTTATTATCATTTTTCTTTTCTAATTTAGTATTGTCCTTTCAGTTAGTTGAGAACTTGTCTACCAGAGCAGCCGATGGTCCAACCAAAATCAGAATACTCAATGAAATTGCACAGCAACATAATGTCAAATGGCAACTATCTTCAGAAGAAAATGACGAGAAATTGTCTCACGATTTACTGGTAGGGTTTGCTCATTATGATCTTCAGTTAGTTTAACGGCTTTGTGTTTTCAGTGTACAAACTTTTACTTTAAGTAATCGGAAATGATTTATTATGTGAGTTTTAAGGTAGTTATTGAAAAATCAACAATCTTATCATAGTTAGTAATTTATGATTAGGTTATAACATTATAGTTTAGGGTATTAATTTGGCACCATTTATATGATAAGGCTGGGCCAAGCACTTTTGAGAAGGGTACTCACGAGGAACCTTCACAACTTGGTGATGAAAAAGGACCTCCTAGTTCACATGATTCCTGTCAACTTAAAGAAATGCAAGATATGGCTAGAAGTTTTTTGTTATTAAAGCAATGATACCAGATAAGGAAGAGACTTCAAAATAGGCACGACATGTTCATCCAAAGTTACCAGATTATGATACCTTCGCTGCCCAATTTCTGTCTCGTAAGAAGCGTCTTTAGTAATTTTTCTCGTGCTTGCTTGGAACAACATGGTAGCCTTTGCTTGTGGAGAAAAACAATGGTGTTAATTCTGTACACTTATGTTATTCACAAATGATGTTTAATGTTTTGGTGGTGCACTGCAATTTGAATCTTGAATCTCACTTTTAACGTAAACTATTAAATACGAACTAAACTTCATTCAACTCATATTGTTCCTGTTTGGATACCACAAACTCACTATTTACGAATAGTGTATGATGTGATGTTACCCTTTTTACATGAATTTCATAGCATTAAACTATGTGACCACAATACAAGTGAGGAGTTCATATTATACGAACATATTATTCTCAGATTTTGTGTCTTCTGCATTTTTATTTCTATTAAATTTTTTATCTTTAAAAGAAAAAAATGTTGTAATATCACTTTTCTAGAGTGAATTTAACATGGTTGACTTGACGTGTAAATGTAAATGAAAAAGAATTGTGGATAGTTGAATAAAATAATTTAACAAAATTCTACTATAAGGAGAATTGACTATCTAAATCAATACATAATTGCACAATCGGGACGCAGAAGTCGATAGGGTAGTTATCGATTGACACTAGGCTGACCAAATACTAAACGACATACTTTGTTATATGCATGCATATTATCATGTTGAATGGATATAATCGACACGTGACTATCAGCGATTGGGGAGCTATATTGGGCTAGAGACCCATTCACTCAAGGCCCATCCAAACATTATAAAAGGAGAGGTGGTCTCAAGGAATCACGTACAATTACCCTATCCAATTTTATCCTGCATTACTCGGATTTCTACTGACTACTGACCTAAGCGTCATAGTGAACTATATATAGAAGGGATGACCAAATACATTTATCTTTTTACAAGAACATGTATCACATAATTTATATTTTGTGTCATATATTGTTTCGAATTGTGAATAGTAAGATTTAAAAAAAAAAATTAAAAGTGCAACGTATACTTAAACATAAGATATATAAACATGAAAAGATATATTTATGTCAGTTGTAATACTTATGGACATAGGAAATTGCGTTTTTTCTTTTAAGTGTTGATTTTATTCACTTTCTTTCTTGAAACTGTTTAAAATTCCTATATAGAGTGGTATACAACTTTCAAGTACACTTGTTCTACAATTACTACATATACAAATATTGGAAAAATTCATATATAAAGATAAACAAATTACAGAAAATTTATAAAATGCATAGTTGCATATATAGAAATTTAAAAATTATCATATATATAAACTATCAATTTGTTCAAATTACTGCACACATGTCATATAGTTAGGAAATTAAAGTATTTATAACTAATTGGATATCGCGTATGAGCAAAGTTGAACTAGACAATGCCATACAATCAAGAAATGTAACTATTTGTTTAATGAAACATATGAAATATATAAATCACATATGATAGCCCACCAAATACTAATCTTGGTTTGGATAGGAAAATTTTCAATATATATATATATATATATATATATATATATATATATATATATATATATACACACACACATTAAATTTAAATTAATATCACTTCAATTCTTTATTTTCTAATATTTTAATTGAATAAGTCAAATAACCTTATTTAGTATTAGTTAAAAATTCTCTTAATTAATATTTGAAAATTTAAACAAACTATTCACAAAGAATAATATTTATTTCGATAATAAAAAAGTAATCATATTAATAAAAAAAATCTAATTCACTTATGTTAAAATATATTTTTTCGTAATATTGATCGATAAAATTTTATTAATATCGAATAAAAAATAATAATGATTTATAAAAAGATCAAAATAATTTAAATAAAAAATAACATTTAATATTAATAAAAAAAATCTTAAACAATATTAACTGAAAAATAATCATTCTAATAATCGGTCATTCCAATAAAAGTGGAGTTAAAGAAAATAGGAAAATAACATACATAAGTTCAAAAAAAAAAAAAAAATCTTAGTTTTTAAGTTAAAATTCAAATTTTCTATTTTTAAGAAATCTAATTACTCTAAAAAAAGTTTTGAAATTTATTACCATAGAACATACTTGACCGTCAAATTTCAAATATTTTATACAAATGAATCACATATTAAAATTCCTTCACCGAACAAAGTGTAAGATAATGTATACCACAAACACATTTACCTAACATTGCACAGCATTTAATTAATATTGAATTATCTCTTTAAAAAAATATGTTAAATATTTCTAGATTGTTAAATAACATTACTCATCCCATCATCCCATAATAGGTAGTCTACGGACAAATACCTCAAGAAAATTAAAAGCCTTATATCTACGCGGCACCCAATAATAGTAGGAGACAAATGTACAAAAACAAAACCTTATCTAAATAAATTAATTTGGTGTCTGTGTTGAAAAAGTGGGTTGTTGCTGCTGCAACAAACTTAAACCTACGATAAGAGCAATTTTAACTTTTTTAAGCAAGTTTCCTTATTTATCAATTTGATCAAATTTAGGAACTTTCAAATGCCCACATAAAAGGACAAAGATATTTGAATCATACAAGCCACATACACAACCCCCTTGATTGTTGGTTGAAGAGTTGAAGGAATGAGGGTTGCAACGTGCAAACTTCGCTTCACACTTCTTTTAAAATGGCCGAAGCAGGGAACGCTTTGTAAGTCCAAGAGAAAAAAACAGATAATTGAGAGAGACAAAGGCCTAACGAAGAATAGAAATGTCTTCTAATCCAATAATACTGCAGAGTGAGAAGTTGACCAAGGTACGTTTGTCGTTTAAACATTACTTTTTCTTTGGATTCATTTTCATAAATTGTTCAATCCAATAATGTTGTGGCAGTATATACTGGAGACTAGCGTTTACCCTCGAGAAGCAGAGACTCTCAAAGACCTAAGGAATGCCACTGCAACACACCCTTGGTACTATTCTTTCGGCCAAAATTCTGGCTCAAGACACATTAATGTGTTTCACTCCTCTGAATATTTGTGTTAACAGAGTGTCTGTGCTCAACTAGTAAACATCGAAGGGCTTTGTTTCATAAATTTAGTTAGCATGTCTAACATAAGGAAACTATTTATGTAATACCATTTTCATTGGCCAGGGGCTTTATGGGTGCTGCACCTGATGCGGGTCAGCTAATGGCCTTGCTCTTGAAGCTGATGAATGCTAAAAAGACAATTGAAGTGGGAGTTTTTACTGGATACTCTCTTCTCCTCACTGCTCTCACCATTCCAGATGATGGAAAGGTTTGCACTTTTCTTTTTGTTATTTGGTACATTTAATATGTTACCAACTCTATTGTCTGTGTGGTGTAGGTTATAGCCCTGGATCCAGATAGAGAAGCTTATGAGATAGGACTACCATTCATTAAGAAGGCTGGTGTAGAGCACAAGATCGACTTCATACAGTCTCCAGCTTTACCTGTTCTTGATAAACTATTACAAGACGTGAGCATCATTCTTTGTTGCTTTCATCTTACTTACATAATATCATAACATATGAAGTGGGGATACTGTGACAGAGACGTAAACAGTTCTAATTTTCAAAATATAAGACAAGAGAATACCGATTTATATATCACATCTGTAAATTACATAAATTGACAATCAAAATTTATATATTAAAAAATTATACATAAACAAAGTTAGCCAAGTATAACAAAAAATAAATCTAATCCATTTATCTAAAATTTAAAAATTGTAAAAAATATATGCATAATCTAAATATTCTTAATAATATATAAGATTTGTATTTTATCTCTACAATATTTATTTATGAGATTTTAAAAAATTATTATATTATTCTTCTTAAAATTATATTAAAACTATGTTAGACTTGCCAATACTTAAAAAGAAAATATTTTTTGAATCGAACATTTTACTAATATGTGTGATACAGGAATGTTAGTGTGTCGGATACATTAGTCACCTAAAATAAGGTATATGAGCTATTTGTATTTATAATACGAGACAAAAAATTACTTACAAAAAAATTAAGACCCTAGTTATTTGTAAGTCTAGTGAATTTGTATTTTGTTTTTGTTTCTTTCTCCCTTGTAACTTACATGATTATGTATGTAAGAGGATCTAAGTCCCTTTAGGTTATAGTTAGTTTTTGTTTGATATTTTCAAGTGCATTTACCGGCCAATGCTTCTGTTTGTTCTGTTGCAGGATTCAAATAAGGACAGTTTTGACTTTGCCTTCGTTGATGCTGATAAAGATAACTACTGGAATTACCACGAGAGGATTCTTAAACTGGTGAAGATTGGTGGGTTAATAGTCTATGATAACACCCTCTGGGGTGGAACTGTTGCCTGGCCTGAAGAGGATGTTCCAATACCCAAAAGAAAATACAGGCAGGCTGCTCTGGCTTTCAACAAAGCAGTTGCAGATGATTCTCGTGTTGAAATTTCTGCTGTTTCAATTGGTGATGGCTTCACTATCTGCAGGCGTGCTCATTGAACACCTTTTACGACTGTTTTGTACTATGGTTTATGTTAATTTAATGTAATATGTGTCTGTTTTTTCGTTTTCTTCTGTGGGTGGTTGAAATTGATTTGCCTGAAACTGTGGGGCTTATGATATGACTGTGACGCCAATCACTAGTGTTGCTATTTGCTATTAATAAAATAAAATTTGTGATTTTTGTCTACAAAGGAACGTCTGTTTCCATGAATGATACGCTGTTCACAAAGAAGTTTACGAATAGTGTATGATGTGATGCTACCCTTTTGTGCATGAATTTCATAGCATTAAACTATGTGACCACAAACACAAGTGAGGAGTTCATGTTATGGGAACATATTATTCTCATATCCATGCAGTATCATACTAAATATTCGGGCTTCAGAAGTTCTAATTCTCAAATTTATTCTTTACATTAATATAACTTACCTCATCACAAAATTCTAGCAGAAATTCAGATTTCTTGTCTTCTGCATTTTTATTTTTATAAAAAAAATATCTTTAAAAGAAAAAAAAATGTTATGATTTCACTTTTCTAAAGTGAATTTAACATAGTTAACTTGATGTGTAAATGTAAATGAAAAAGAACGGTGGATAGTTGAATAAAATAGTTTAACAAAAATATACATCTAAGTACTTTTATTTTTATCATCATAACTATAATTATTATCATTAATTCAGAATTTTTGGTCTTGCATAATTCAGGAAAAATTGTTAAGTGGTTCTCGATTACATAATTTTTAACTAATTTTTGCATTATATATATACATATGATAAAAAGTTACTAATTTTTTTTATTTGGAATCACGTATCTACCTAGTAATTTTTCTTATCTGTGCCCAAAAAATTAAGGTGTCTTCCAAAATGTCTCTGAAGAGCATGAAAAGATGGTGATCAAGACCTAAAGGCATTTTACTAAATACAAGGAATTGACGAAGCATTCTTTGCCTGAAAGATTCTAAAGAACTCATATTAACTAAAAAAGTGATCTAAATTCCTACCATTATTAATTGAGACTATTAAAGAAGGGTGAAATAGCCAAAAATAATCAATATGCTGTGCTGAGAGTTTAGTTTCCATTGCTTACTTTCTCACTCTTGCGGTTCTCAACCACATATCTTCTTTAAACATCCTTGAAATTCAGGTATGCTTCTCAACCACTACGTTTCATAAAACAAAGATTTCCATATCTATGAACCTTTTGTGAAAGCCATGTTTCCGGTCACAAGGTGATCAAAATTGGCAACAATCAAAGGGCTGTCACAATTCACAACGTGAAATATTGGTATTGAATACCAAGTCTAATCATAACATGTAGTAGGAACATTTTTTAGTGATTTGAGGACTTTATAACGTAAGTAGGTACTGAGAAATGGAGAACATATCAAAGGCAACAGTGTTCCCGAATACAGGTATATTGCAGAGTGAGGAATTACTAAAGGTAAAACCAAACATTTCATTTGATTCCATACTACTTTATTTAGATTCTTAGTTTCAGTTTTCTTGTGGCAGTATATCTTGGACACTGGCGTTTATCCACGAGAAGCAGAGACCCTCAAAGAGCTAAGAAATGCAACCGCACAGCACCCTATGTAATTACTCTTTGTTACCATAATATCACACTTCTATACCTAATACGCATATTAATTAAAATTTTGATATATGTCCTCATCTTATCATTTTAATTAAAATATTCGTATATGAGCATATATGTATGTATATAAGAATTTTTCAAACAAATTGAAAACTTTGTGTGTCTATATTTTCACTCTTAAGGGGTTTCATGGGTGCTGCACCTGATGCGGGTCAGCTAATGGCCTTGCTTTTGAAGCTGTTGAATGCTAAAATGACAATTGAAGTGGGAGTTTTTACCGGATACTCTCTTCTCCTCACAGCACTCACCATTCCAGAAGATGGAAAGGTTAGTATACTTTATATAACATATATGTTATATATTGGAGATTCTACGTCAACTAGAAATAAGGACTTTTAATAGTTTATAAATATATAAAATTCTTACTTTAAAAGTTGATTTTGTAAGATTGAATTTGACTTAAAGTCCAATTTCGATAATATAGTATCAGAACCTATCCTGATAGTTCACTTCTTCATACTATATACTCTTTGTTATATGCTATATATATTATGTTATTAGCTCCATATGTATTATGTGGTTTCTGCTATAGATTATGGCGATGGATCCAGACAGAAAAGCTTATGAGATAGGACTACCATTTATTAAAAAGGCTGGTGTTGAACACAAGATTGACTTCATAGAGTCACCAGCTTTACCAGTCCTTGATAAGCTCTTAGAAGATGTAAGCTATGCAGATGCATTTGCATCACACACATAGAATTAATTGTACATAGAAAACCTCAAAAGAAATATGTTAATTCCTTGTTGTTTTTGTGCAGGCTGCAAATGAGGGGAGTTTTGACTTTGCATTCATTGATGCTGACAAAAACAATTACTGGAATTACCACGAGCGACTTATGAGATTGGTGAAGATTGGTGGAATAGTTGTGTATGATAACACACTGTGGGGAGGAACTGTTGCCTTGCCTGAAAAGGCAGTTTCGGATGCCAAAAAAGAGTGGAGACTATTATCACTTGCTTTCAATGAAGCAATTTCAAAGGATTGTCGTGTTGAAATTGCTTTTGTTTCAGTAGGTGATGGAGTCATTATCTGCAGGCGTATTACTTGATTCTCATCTCAACACTCATAAACCAAATTATCAATATACCAAATTATCAATATGAAATTGTTTAAAAATCCTACATAGAGTAGTATATATACAACTTTCAAGTAGACTTGTTATACAGATACTAAATGTACAAATATTGAAAAAATTAATATATAAAGATAAACAAATTACGAAACACTTATAAAATGCATAATTGCATATATAGAAATTTACAAATTATCATATGTACAAGTATCAATTTGTTCAAAGTACTGCAGACATGTCAAATACTAAGGAAATTCAAAGTCTTTAACTAATTAAATATCCGTATGAGGAAAGTTGAACTAGACAATGCTGTACAATCAAGAAATGTAACTGTTATAAATCACATATGATGGCCCCATAAATACTAATATTGCATTTGGATAGGAAATTTTTCAAATATATATATGACATTAAATACATTTAAATTTTCATTTTTTAATGTTTTATTTGAATAAGTTAATTTAAATTTATTAAATTGTAACTTTTTTGAATAGAGTATTTTAATTACCACTAAATACAAAAGAAATTATTTAAAGATCAAATAATCTTATTTAATATTGCCTGAAATTTTTCTTAATTAACATTTAAAAGAATTAGAGCAAATTATACACAAAAAATAATATTTATTTTGATAATAAAAAAGTAATCATATTAATAAAAGAAATCATGACAAAGAAATGTAATTCACATATGCTAAAAGATATTTTTCTTAATATTCACGGATAAAATCATAATTAATATCCAACAATAAATAATATTGATTTATAAAAAAAATCAAAACAATTTAAATAAAAAATAACACCTATTAATATCAATAAAATAAATCCTAGTCAATATCAATCAAAAAAATAATTATCCTAATATTCAATTATTTGAATAACGATAGAGTTGAAGAAAGATATAAAAACAAAACTCGTAAATTTAGAAATATAAAAAGTTTTAAATTCTTAATTTTTAAGTTAAATTTAAAATTATTATTTCTAATAATTCTAATTACTCTAAAAAGAATTTGAACATTTCAAATATTTCATACAAATGAATCACGTATTAAAATTCCTCCACCACAAACACATTTACCTAACATTGCACAGCATTTAATTAATCTTGAATTGTCTCCTAAAAAAAACATATGTTAAATATGTCTTGCTTGTTATCTCATGAATAGGTACTCCACCGACTAATACCTTAAGAAAATTAAAAGCCTTATATCTCTTCTTGGTACCCAATAATACTAGTAGACAAATGTACGAGAGTGAAAAAAACAAAAGCTATAAAAACCAACCAACCACGTCAAAATTACACCCCTTTCACAATATTTAGGTAGAAGATAAATTCACATTTTCCTATTTTGTACACTATATCTTTATTCTTTTCATTCACCATAACACTAAATATTTATCTTTTTCATTCAACACAAACTAAAATATATTCAAACCCAAATCTAAATAATTAAAAAAATTGAAAAACAAGACAACCCCTTACATCAAATAAAGAACAACCAAGAAAAAAATAAAAATCACACGTTATAATTGTCCACTTAAATTAAAACACATTATCTTTCCATCACAGAATTGTAACCCAACGACCAATCACCACTATAAAACTCCGCGACACTCACGAAATAACCTAAATTCAATCTTTATTGTACTTTAAAGACCTCTAGACCCAAAAAAAACTAATTCTTTAACAAAGTCATCATCTCAATTAAAAAAAAAATGTTCATTGTAAACTCAGCGTGACATATCCCACTTAAAGTTTTCAAATAGTTTGCATCTCACGTGGGTGTCAAATATCATAACTCTTAACTAAATTGATATGGTATCTGTGTTGAAAAAGTGAGTTGTTGCTGCTGCAAGGTGTGGTGTTCCTGTTGGCAGCGTGCAATGATTGCGAAAGGGAAGGAGAACAACGACCTCCACTGGTTATGGCCAGAACAGCGACATGCAATTGGTTATGACAAGAACGATGAGTCCCACCATCGCTACCTTACATGAGCTTCATCAGAGCCTTACTTTGTGTGATCCATGCAAAAAACGTTAAACCTACGATAAGAGCGATTTTAACTTTTTTAAGCAAGTTTCCTTATTTATCAATTTGGTAAAATTTAGAACTTTCAAATACCCACATAAAAAGGACAAATATATTTAAATCATACAAGACACATACACAAACCCCCTTGATTGTTTGTTGAAGAGACGAAGGAATGGGGGTTGCAACGTGCAACCTCCACTTCACACTTCTTTTAAAATGGCCGAAGCAGGGGAGGCTTTGTAAGTCCAAGAGAAAGAAAAGAGATTTGAGAGAGACAAAGGCTTAACAAAGCATGGAAATGTCTTCTAATCCAAAAATACTGCAGAGTGAGAAGTTGACCAAGGTAGGTTTGTCGTTTAAACATTACTTTTTCTTTGGATTCATTTTCATAAATTGTTCAATCCAACATTGTTGTGGCAGTATATACTGGAGACTAGCGTTTACCCTCGAGAAGCAGAGACTCTCAAAGATCTAAGGAATGCCACTGCAACCCACCCTTGGTACTATTCTTTCTGCCAAAATTCTTTCTACATCGTTTTCATTAGGTTGTGGTGTGGTTGTTGTGTTGACCGTGGTCCCCATTCTCAGGATCTACCTAAGTCTTTCACTCCTATTATCTGTGCTCAACTAGTAAACATCAAAGGGCTTTGTTTCATAAATTTAGTTACCATATCTAACATAAGGAAACTGTTTATGTAATACCATTTTCATTCACTAGGGGCTTTATGGGTTCTCCACCTGATGCGGGTCAGCTACTGGCCTTGCTCTTGAAGCTGTTGAATGCTAAAAAGACAATTGAAGTGGGAGTTTTTACTGGATACTCTCTTCTCCTCACTGCACTCACCATTCCAGATGATGGAAAGGTTTGCACTTTTCTTTTGTTATTTGGTACATTTAATATGTTACCAACGCTATTGTCTGTGTGGTGTAGATTATAGCCCTGGATCCAGATAGAGAAGCTTATGAGATAGGACTACCATTCATTAAGAAGGCTGGTGTAGAGCACAAGATCGACTTCATACAGTCTCCAGCTTTACCTGTTCTTGATAAACTATTACAAGACGTGAGCATCATTCTTTGTTGCTTTCATCTTACTAACATAATGTCATATTACGAGACAGAAAACTTCCTATAATAAATTAAGACCCTAGTTATTTGTAAGTCTAGTGATATTTCAAGTGCATTACTGGCCAATGCTTCTGATTGTTCTGTTGCAGGATTCAAATAAGGACAGTTTTGACTTTGCCTTCGTTGATGCTGATAAAGATAACTATTGGAATTACCACGAGAGGCTTCTTAAACTGGTGAAGATTGGTGGGTTAATAATCTATGACAACACCCTCTGGGGTGGAACTGTTGCCTGGCCTGAAGAGGATGTTCCAATACCCAAAAGAGAATACAGGCAGGCTGCTCTAGCTTTCAACAAAGCAATTGCAGATGATTCTCGTGTTGAAATTTCTGCTGTTTCAATTGGTGATGGCTTCACTATCTGCAGGCGTGCTCAATGAACACCTTTAACGACTGTTTTGTACTATGGTTTAAGTTAATTTAATGTAATATGTTTCTGTTTTTTCGTTTTCTTCTGTGGGTGGTTAGACTTGATTTGCCTGAAACTGTGGGGCTTATGATATGACTGTAACGCGAATCACTAGTGTCGCGATTTACTATTAATAAAATAAATTTTGTGATTTTTGTCTACAGAGGAACGTCTGTTTCCATGAGGACACTTCAATCTAACAAGAAAAACCAATCATTGAATTTCGTTAAGATTATAAAATGAAACACTTTTATCCTTATATTCAATAGAGAAAAGAGCTAAAAAGATCTCCCGAATATAATTTTGAAACCATTATATTAAATATATTAATGTAATGGTTTCAAAGCTACACATTTACAGCCTATCGCTAATTTCGGTAGATAAAAAATTAATAATTTTATCATAAGTTCATAACTGCAACACAAAGATCGAACGATACAACTGAAAATTTACACGTTACAAATTACAAAGAGTGGAGTCCTCATGAAACTAGGCATAAGTGGTAGTGGTTTCTTTATTGAGGTGAAGTGCCACACACCATAAACGTTTCTGTGTACATCTAAAGATAATATATCAATAATTTTATTATTTTGACAATTTATATTTAACTAGTAAATATGAACGATGTTGATGTTCACTGTGTTCTTCTTCCATGAAATATTAGAACACGGCAATATCAAGAAATCAGGAGCGGAATTTTTACTAGCAGGTATATTTCTTATTTCAATCACACTTAATTGGATGGCAAATGCATTTGTACACGTCTATTTCAACATTCGAAGTTTACTTACAAGAGCTGAAAAATCTAGCAAAATAATTGGGCTTGAATTTGTTAAGTATACCATAAATGACTACTGTGCAACAGGGTTGGAGAATAATTTATCTTCTTATCCAAACTGCAATTCTTGAGAAAGAGAAACCACTGCATAGAATGATAATCATTCTACACAGTAGTTTACTAGGGGGCATAACATTCATTCATGTCTAATAATACCATGTAACCAAAACAGGACCAATTTCCGCAAAGCATCAAATCCAATCCATCATACTATTCATGGATGAGCTGCTATCTTATAACATTCATACAGGAAAAAAAAAATCTTTTATCTGGAAACATAGCTGAACGTAATACACGGCCAAAAGAGCATGGCAACGATCATTTTAGTGAAAGTAACCAAGAACCTGGCCACCTACATTCTTCTTAATGGCCTCTTCATGATCCAAAACACCATCAGGAGTTGTAATCACAACATAACCCCACTGCACAAAGCAAAAGAAAGGCACAATTATCCTTTTCCTTTTACATATTGTTCTTAAAACACAAATTATAACAGCCACCATCACACAGAAACAGCAGTCGGAAGCATTCCTATAACATGAAAACGAATCACTAACATAAACCAACCTGATGAGTAGGAAGAGTCTGCAATCTGTAGGATTCAACATCTCTTGCCTTGATATCTTTTCGGTATGTAAGGGCCTTGCAATCGTTAATCCTACCTTGTAATTCAACCGTTATCCTCCCCACTCTATGCGGATCATGGACTTGAAAGTCTTTGATATAACCTGTAAGGAGTTTAAGACAAAATTAGCTACACTAACAGTGGCACAATGTAGATGAACTACCACAATGTCAAAGAATTTTATTTCAATTTCATCTAACTAAGCAACAAGATATTTCACACACGGAAAGTCATGCTCGGACTCAGATGGAAAGATAATGACAGTAATCAAATCAACAACGAAATTCATTCAAACTCCAAACGTATAAATGAAGAGGAGATGAAATAGACGGTAAGTAATGCGATAAATTTCAGAGACTGAAATCACTTTTGACAAAGCGAATTCAAACCATTTCATTGTTGCCCAGATTTGAAATTCTGAACAGTTAAAAGGGGTTTAGAAAAGATACCATGGGTTTTCATGATGCGGAGAAATGAAGACATAACAGTGGAAATTGGCTTGAGTTCCACCATAGCTTTCCCTCTCCTCTCTGCATTCACCATACTCCTCAAGGCATCGTTCAGTATCCTCCTCCCCATCTCTCTAAACTCTCTAACCAAACCCCTCTTTCTCTCTCTAGGGTTTTCGAAATATAGTGGATTTTAAGGCAAGGGCATATTCGACATTTCGCGCACGTCAAACTACGTAAATAGTTACCATTGCACGGTCACACGCAAACACAAACTCTACTCTCTCTCTCTCTCTCTATGTGGAATGCAATTTCGCAATTGGATTGGCCATGATGGAGGAGCTTCCGACGTCGCTGTTGGTGGAAATTGTGAGCCGTTTAACGGACACTACCGATGTGGCGCGGTGCAGGGCGGTGTCCAAGGGCCTAAACGCGGCGTCGTACGAGGTGCGGTGGCTGAACCTGGTCTGTTCCATGTCGCGCTACCTCAAGTCCCGTTCGCCGGAGACCAGGCACCTTGTCACCCCCTTCAAGACCGTCTTCGCTCAACTCGTTGGCCGCTCCACCTCCACCCTCGACTCCGTCTCGCTCGGCGTCGATCGCGCCCTCGGTGGCGTCTCCTTCGACGACGTCGAGGATGAGTCCGACGATCTCTACCTTACCGACATGAGCTTCATCAGGGAGTGGCTTCCCTCCGTTTCCCACGCTCTCAAATCTTTCACCGTCTCCGATTTCTGGGTCCAGTCTTGTTGGCGTCGATCCGAAGCCTTGTCCCTTATCTCTTCTACCTGTTAGCTTCTCGATTCTCTATTTTCCTTTCTTCATTTTTCCTTCCTTTACAATAACGCAGTTGCTTGAGTCTGTTTGTTATTCTTTCTGTCAGAATTGGAGTTTCAATTTAAAGATTAACATATTCAACTCTGGTTGAAGAATAATGTTAAAAGAACCTAATATTTGAACTTTTGTTAGTTACATTTTCTATTCTTCTTTTTCCTTTCATCCTCTTCAACCAAAGAAAATACCTCAGTATTCTATTTTCTTTCGTTAATATTCTTTCCTCCCTGTTGAAGGTACCAACAATGTCGGAATTTGAGTAGAAGGGAAATAGGAAGGAAAGAAAAATTTGAATTTTTATTTTAAAACAGACTTCTCTTAAATCAAGCAAAAAATGTATTTTGTTCATGTATATCTTCTTTCTGTCCATCCAAACATACCATAAGTACATGCTTCTATGTTTTGTCGATCTCTCATGGACATTTGCGATGTGTCTTTTTCAGGTCATAATCTTGTGAAATTGGTTGTGAGGAATGCGTGGTTATCCGTGGATGGTTTGTGTTTGATGCCAACGTTGAGGTATTTGACCCTTGAGTTTGTGAGACTGGATGATGAGGACTTAAGCAGGATCAATGCCTGTTTCCCTAATTTGACTCAACTCAGTCTTATTGGGGTTGGTGGACTTAAGGAGCCTAAGATTAATTTCTTACACCTTACCACTTGTCAATGGTCGGTCTCAAATGCTCCACTTTCTTTGATCATATGTGCACCTTTGCTTGTTGATTTTGATCTCAGATGCATCAAACCTAGGCTGGTTGTCCTTGAAGCCCCTTCATTGTCAAATTTTAATCTCTCCCTCGAGAATACTGATGAGCTCAGGTTGAAAAATTGTGCTAATATACAATGCCTTCAGCTCAGTGTAGAATGCCTTTCTCTTGGTTTTTTGTTTAGCATGTTTCGTCACTGCAGCACGGTGAAGAGACTTACCTTGGATTTGGTGGGAAGAAGAGAACAGGTTGACGTGGCTGAGTTTGGGATTGATACTTTGTTGGATTGTTTTCCGAACATAACATGTCTTAATTTAGGTCCTGGAGCCTGGCATGTGATGGAGAATTCTTTTAGACGAGGAGGTTTGGAAAATGGGATTGGGATGAAGATGATAAAACAACTTATTGCACATCTAGTGGTCCATGAAATGGAGGCTACTCTTGCATTTATCTCTTCTGTTTTGGATAAAAGCACCCAACTGTGTGATGTTTCACTTCTTATCCACCGTGATGTAGATTCATATGTTGCTGGCAGCCTGATCTCTTCATGCAGAAGCAAATTCCCAAGAGTAAGATGGAGATGGGGAATATGGAAAGAAGGAATCAAGGATACTTGGGTCTCTGATGGCATTTAGTTTGGTGACTGCTATCTTGGTTATGAAAAAGGGGAGTTCTAACTGATTTGTTGTATCATAGGTTTACGAATAGACGAATTGTGTTAGGACATTGTCAGATTTTAAATGTATTTTGTTGAATCAACTCCAAGAAGTACAAATGAACGTTAAACGACCCAAATGTCCATAAAAATTATTTCCGATGTTGGAAACTAGAGAAAGTTGAAAGAAACTAGATGAGGGATCAGAAAGGGGAGTCTGAACTATGGTGGCATTGGTATCAGGAGAAGTTTTGGATGCAGTTGGAAGTAGCATTCTTCTTTGGATTTGTGTATGAACTGTGGATTAGCATTGCAAAATATAATGGGTATAGTTAACTGTAGGGAATAAGCCACCTTGTGGAAAGTCCTCCCCCCGTCAAATTACTTTGTATAGATCTTTAGGCTTGGTTGCTGTTGTATTATCTCCTTGTACAGATCTTTGTGCTGCTCCTTGTTGTAAGCATATGTATATTCTTGTTGTAATCATATGTATCTATTAAGCATATGTATCATTTGAAGAGTTTATTTTATATTTTGATTTTTGTAAATAAATTTATTTTAATGTATTCTTAATTTGAAATATATATTAAAATTTTGTAAAAGTTATTGTAATTTAAATTTTATTTTACCTCTGATTTATATTTTTTAAAATTATTTTTATATCAAATTATTTTAAAAATATTAATATATATATATATATATATATATATATATATATATATATATATATATATATATATAACAAATATTTCTTTACATGTAACTACAAACTTTTTTCATTTTTTATTTTCTTTGTCTTCGTTCAAACGATTTAACTTTCTATGTTTTTATCATCCTTTCTTCTTCTTCCTTTTCATTGTCTTTTTCAATCCATACAAAACCATAGCTTACTTGTTACTGGAGCTAATTTCATTTTATGGCAGAAGAATTCAACCCCTTGTCATTATGGGTTAGGAGGCTACGATTATCCTATGCGACTTATGCATTAAGTCCAGGCTATATCAAGTTTTTTATGATTTTTTTTTTTTATGAAGTGAGGCAAACTTAGGTCTATGAAAGTTTATTTAGTTAAAAAGAATAGACATCAAGTCATCGAAAAAGTTTTTTAGACTTAATAGGTAAACTATTTTAGTAAATATAAATAATATTTTTTATTAGCATTATTATTTGTTAAGTTATTATGTTACATTTGTTGTAACGTATTAAAATTGTATATTTATTTATTTTTACTAATTGTGAAATATGTTGACTTAGATAAAAGAAATCAAACCTATATAAAAGTAATAAAGGATGATTTTATATAGATTTTTAACAATCTTAATGTAAAATTGATTTTTGAATAAGTAATTTAATATGTTGTCTTAAGCCAATTTGATCAATTTTAAAATAAGTATTTCTATAATAAGTAACATTTTTAAAGAGAATACTAAGTAGATAATGTTTTTAAAATTTCAAATTAATATCAATTTTAAAAAAGGTTGAAGGTGTCTTGAATTTTAAAGTTCCTCCTTGATTATTTATAATGTCTCTATTAGATAAATTAATTATACTGCCATACGTTAATGATGTCAATAACTAGGTGACTTCTACAATTTATCCATTGAAGACATAATATTACTTCACTTATAATTTATCATGTCATCAGTTCTGGATTTGTTTTCCTTAAATATACCCTTTCGAAAAAAAAAAAATGTTTCCATACGTGGAATGAATGTCTATTCATTTATCCAAATGTAAATGTTGAATTTAGCGAATTAGATTATTTGAAAGTTGAATTCTCAACTAATTTTGTGATCTTTAGTGTCAAAATCCATCTTAAAATTTAGTCCTTTGAGAGTTAAATTCCAACTGTGATTTCTGTTATTTCCTCGAGAAGAGATGGAAAATAAGAAATAAGGAATAACGAATAAAACTTTTCTAATAGAAAACATAATTGTAATTTTATAATTTTGAATAAAAATATAAATATAATGTTATATTTAATAAATATTATAGTTACTTATTTTATTAATGTTATATAAGTTAGTTTGAATGTTTTTAATAAATATTGTAATTACTTATTTTTATTAAATATAAATTGATCAATTTGAATTAAATTAAATGAATATTTATATATGTTATGATGTAGTATTGGAATGTTGATCCATGTATAGTATAGTAAAAAAGATATCTATGTTGAGATTTGTGCAATGAGGATTTGGTCTAAAGATGTGTCCTGATTCTTTACTGATACATTGTTCATAGTAAAAAGAGGTGTAAATGGTCATATTTAAAGTTTGAAATATGAGTTTATCCCAACATGACATAGATTAACATGTGCACATGAAAATTGTATTTGAGATTTGAAATAGGGACTTATCGCAACAAATTCTATTCAAGGTTTGAAATAAAAATTGATAAAGACTGATTATATATGATCGGTGCACATCTCATACGTGAATCTATTGTCATTATATATGAGTCAGTTTGTGTATGATATAATAATGACAATGTCATATATAAAAAATTTTATTTATTATAATTTGGTTGTGATATAAATTTAATTTATATTTTTTTAGTTTTCTACTTTATCTTTATTTAATTATCTAGTTTTAACATGTAGTTGACTTTATCGTAGTATTTTTTTTTTACACTCTTTTATTTATTTTTTTACATTCTTTTATGTTTTGCCAGAATTATTGAGTTCCAAAAAGTTATTATATTATGTTCATCCACATAAAAATTATGAAAATTGTTTATAATAAATTTTCATTTTTATGTTTTTTAATTTATCCTCTCTTTTTTTTTTCCAAAAAGCAAAAACAGCAACATGAGCTTTCGTTGATCAAATTTTGAGTAGATTTTCGAAACCAGGAATGACAAAACCAGTTGAGAATTCGACTTGTCCAAAATTGAATTCTTAAAGGGTTCCATTTGATAAATAAATATTGACATTGAGTTTACTTGGAATTTTGTTTAAAAGAATATATTTGAGTGAAAAAATTCTAAGTTGTATGATGTTAATAATATTGTTATATTTATAGACATAATCTAAGAGATCTATATTCGATGAATCTTATATCATAATTATTTACAAGAAATCTCCCACCACCTTCTGGAAACGTTATGAAAAATGAGTTTTTGTCATATAAAGTTACAAAAGAATGCATAAGGACAACAATGTAATTTAATTATAAGTTCCGGAGGCGGTTTTCAAAGAAATTATTAAGTGCAAAAGAAGTTACATCATAAAAAGAAAAAGAGAGGAAAAAAAAAAAAACGAAAGAGATAGGAGAGAGGGTAGTATCAAGAGTGACAGTGGTAAGTGGCGCAGAATATCACGTTGAGTCTGGGCAAAGAGTGAAGAACACAAGGAAAATGGAATTACTTCCCGCCGCTGTGCCTCCAATCTCGAAGAAACAAGGGTTCCGATCGCTTAAGCTCGTCAACGCCGACATGGACCAGCTTCTCTCCGACCAACCCGTCGGCGTCGACTACGGCACCCTCGACAATGGCCTTCGCTACTACGTTCGCTGCAATTCCAAGCCTCGCATGAGAGCCGCTCTCGCTCTCGCCGTCAGGGTTGGGTAACCAATAACCTAACCTAACCTAATTCTCCATTTCTATATTCTAGTATTATGAATCATTCAATGCTGAATGGCTGATTGTGAAATCGGTTACGGCAGATCAGTTCTCGAAGAAGAGGATGAGCGCGGAGTTGCTCACATTGTTGAGCACCTCGCCTTCAGTGCCACCAAGAAATATACCAATCACGACATCGTCAAATTCCTCGAGAGTATTGGAGCCGAATTCGGCGCCTGTCAGAACGCCGTGACCTCTGCCGACGACACCGTTTACGAGCTCCTGGTTCCGGTCGACAAGCCGGGGCTGTTGTCTCAGGCCATTTCGGTCTTGGCGGAGTTCAGTTCAGAGGTTTCAATCAGAATTATGTTATGCTCTGTTTGGATAACTCTGTTTTGTTATTCTAGTTTTTTGTGATTGGATCGTTCTGTGTTTGTAGATTCGAGTTTCAAAGGAAGACTTGGATAAGGAGAGGGGAGCTGTCATGGAAGAGTACAGGGGAAGCAGAAATGCCACGGGGCGGCTGCAGGATGCTCATTGGATATTGATGATGGAAGGTTCAAAGGTACCTGTATCCAACACTTGCTACTTGCTATATTATTAGCCAGTGTTGATTAAAATGGTTAGAACATGTTATTGCAGTTTGGGAAATTGTTTTATATCGATTGGTGTTATTTCATGAAGTGTTGAATGGATTGCAGTATGCTGAACGGTTGCCAATTGGCCTAGAGAAAGTGATTCGGACGGTTTCTTCAGAGACTGTGAAGCATTTTTACAAGAAGTGGTACCATTTATGCAATATGGCAGTGATAGCAGTTGGAGATTTTGATGATACGCAGGTGTTTTATTTGTTGACATATGACTTTTGTTTGGGAAATTAACTGTGCTGTTTAGTTGTGATTGTGATTTCTGTAATCGCTCTCACACTTACAATTGCAGGGTGTAGTGGAGTTAATAAAGACTCATTTTGGCCAGAAAATTCCAGATCCTGATCCTCCACTTATACCAACATTCCAGGTTCCATCACATGATGAGCCACGGTTTTCGTGTTTCGTTGAATCCGAAGCTGCTGGGGTAAGTAGGTAACGAACCATTAACTTTTAATGCTAGTTCCAGGATATTTTGTTAGTGATTTTATCTTGCTTTGAAATTAACACTTTAATATGGACTTTCCTACTAACAGTCTGCAGTGATGATAAGCTATAAAACGCCAGTGGACGAGCTTAAAACAGTGAAAGACTACCGTAATTTACTTGCAGAATCCATGTTCCTCTATGCTTTAAACCAGAGGTTCTTTAAAATAGCACGTAGAAATGATCCACCCTATTTCTCGTGTTCTGCTGCTGCTGATGTTTTAGTCCGCCCATTAAAGGCCAATATAATGACTTCCTCTTGTAAGAGAAAAGGAACCATTGAAGCCCTGGAATCGATGTTAATAGAGGTACTTTTCATCTTGACCTGAATTGCATTTTCTTCATCTTTCTCTCTTTCCATTTTCTTCTTCCAGTTTCCTTCTTTTGTCCCCTTTCATTTTGATATTTATGACAGCTATATTTCAGGTTGCGAGGGTAAGACTTCATGGCTTTTCAGATCGTGAAATATCTGTAGTTCGTGCCCTACTGATGTCAGAGATTGAATCTGCATATTTGGAGCGAGATCAAGTTCAATCTACCAGTTTGAGAGATGAATATTTACAAGTATATATATATATATTTTTTTTTTTTTCACATTAAAATGTCTCATAGAAAACTATTATAGGTGACTTTGGAGATAATCTTCTCTTTGTTTATGCAGCATTTTCTCCACGGTGAACCTGTTGTTGGGATTGAGTATGAGGCTCAACTCCAAAAGACTCTTCTACCACGTGAGTTGATTACTTCTACTTTTTTTTTTTTGACATCAAATTTCTGGATAATCAAGTTTGGTAGTCCTCGTAATTGATGTTGTATTTATACCCATCAGATATATCAACATTCGAAATCTCTAAGTGTTCCGAGAAATTAAGGACATTGTGTAGCTGTGTCATAAAGACTATTGAGCCAGAACCATTTCCTGTGCTTGATGATCTGAAAAATGTTGTTAAGAAAGTCAATCTTCTGGAGGAAGAAGGGAGGATCCCTCCTTGGGACGATGAACATGTTCCAGAAGAAATTGTCACTTCAAAGCCAAATATGGGGTGAGTTTGATTCAACCATGAAATCGTTCTCTATTTTGTGCATCGCATTTTCATTTGCTAATATAGTTCTTTACTTTCTGATTTCTGGCCACCCCATATAATCACACGTGAATGTATCCTTGCAATCATCGTTGTTAATCCATATAATCAAGTCTCATGTTTTAGGTAGAGGTTGCAACTTTATCCTACTATGAAAGAGTGGTTGACAATGACATGTTTCTTCCTATTCTTCCTATGAGAACATTTGTAGTTTTATTCGTTATCAAAAGACCATAGAAATTTGTAAAGCATTAAGCTTTGATGGTTCTTTTTTAACTCCTATTACTTGGATCTATTCAGAGAAAATAAAGTAAATTACTTTTCCTTGATAAGTGTCACGGTTATGTGGCATACTTTTACTTCATTTTATCCTCCCTTCTCATATGTTATAATAACAAGATTTCCAAATTTCAGAATGGTTAGAGAAAACTGAAAATAATGGTTTTCCGTATAGGGCTCAGTTTTTTTTTATGATTTTAGGTCTTATTATTTACTTTGCCACTATAAGCCTTGTTTCATTAAAATCTTGATTTTTTGTAATTTGTAATAGCCAATATAATCTGTTTAACCAGCTGCTACTACTTACGTAAGGAAGAGTTTTGTATACCAGTTATTTATTAACCTATCATATGGATGCAATTTCTATCTTTATGAGCTTTTGAAATGTGACCTCTTCTGTGCGACAATAATTATGATTGATCTGGTTTTTCTTCCAGTTAAATTTATGTTTAGGAAATCACATTCGAAATCTTGATCCCTCCCCTGTCTTCAAATTAGGCATGTTGTGCAGGGATTGGAATATTCAAATATTGGAGCTACTGAATTGGTACTGTCAAATGGCATGCGGATCTGTTACAAGCGTACAGACTTTCTTGATGATCAGGTTCCAATCCTCTTAGGCATTGCTTATCAAATTTATCATGGTTCATAATTCACACCTATGTCTTGAATAGACATTGACCTACTTCTGTACCAATCTGGTTACATTACCGATTGACAGCTTGCTTCAAATTTTGTTAAATTATATGACATGACCCTAATAGAGTATAATTATGATATTTAAACCTAGGATTTTTCATCTATAGATCTAATTCAACACATCACAAAAAAATCCAACGCACCAAAACAAATAATTGATTATTTTTGTTGGATTGGACTAATTTCAGATTTTGTATTTTGAAATGTAATCTAAACCAAAAAATAAAAATTGGAGCAACTTATGCTGTTTGTATTCTGAGAGATTTGAGTTTCCTGCCTTTTACTAATTCAAAATTTAAATTAGCATACTCATGCACTTCTTAAGCATCAGCCTGACACCCCCATGAGCGATTTTTCATTATTAACGGTGAATCTAGAATTTTAACATTAATAATTATCGCTCTAATCTATAGATGTGTTTTAACAGGTTATCTTTACTGGGTATTCATATGGGGGTTTATCGGAACTCCCTGAGAGTGAGTACTTCTCTTGTTCAATGGGACCAACTATTGCTGGGGAAATTGGCGTGTTTGGTTATAGACCATCTGTCCTAATGGATATGCTTGCTGGCAAGAGAGCTGAAGTCGGTACCAAGATTGGTGCATATATGAGAACTTTCTACGGTGATTGTTCACCTTCAGACCTAGAAACTGCTTTGCAGGTATATTTGATATAATTAACAAAAACTTTCCTTTCCTTTCTTGATTTGATGGCAATTTAAACTTTTAAAGTCGTAGTATGTAGTTGCTCACAAATAAGCGAGCACATATCAAACCATTATTAAATTGTACATCCACTTGTTTATGTTTTAAAGTAGTATGTAGTAATAATCTTGTTCTTAATTCTTGATAATATTTCTCTTTTTCTTCATCCATTTTTTGTATGGACTGGACAGCTTATATATATATTTTTTTGGATTTAACTTCAATATATCAATACCTTCTTTTTTCAAGTTATGAGATGATTTTTTGTCATTTTTTATCTTATGATATGCTCTAATGCCATGTGATTACAGCTAACTTCTATTTTTACTTTTGGCTTTTCTTTTCTGCTTTTGATTCTGTTGGTAAGTAATACAATTTGTTGAGATACTTGTAAGATATTTGGTAGATTAGGGAAGTACTAATATGTTTAGTTTCACCTGCGGTTGCCTGTTTAAAAATCCTATTATGACCTACCTGCAATGTGTTATACCCACTACCCACTGGTTATCTACGGGTGTGATTGTACTTTTTTTGCCATTCCCTAGTTAGTGCTAATTAATTAGATAAACAGGGGAGAGTAACGATGGAAGATGCATTGAAAGAATTAGAAGAATTTTTTCAAAAGGAGAACCCTAGGAAGAGAATTCTTTTTCCTTGTTCTAATAATTTGAAGTCATGAAATGCAGGGGTTCGTTTCCTTTGAGAAAACACTTTCCATTTTAATTTTTGTCTTCACTTTTAATTACAAACTCCATTCTTTGGCAGTTTTGTTATTTAAAGTGAAAAAATAAAATGAAATAAGAATTGAACAGGCCTTAATATTTATTTTCTTTTCTATTTTGAATTACTAACTCATACATACTTCAATTCGACTATTATGTGTAAGGCTAATCTTCTTTCTACCTATTCTGATGACATTTGTTTATTTATTTATTATGTATTCCAGCTTGTCTATCAGCTGTTTACAACAAATTTAACACCAGGTGAAGAAGATGTCAAAATAGTTATGCAGATGGCTGAAGAAGCAGTTTCTGCTCAAGATAGGGATCCATATACTGCTTTTACAAACCGTGTTAAAGAGCTTAACTATGGCAACTCTTATTTTTTCCGGGTATAGCTACTTTCTGACATCAATTAAACCATTGAGTGAATGATCTACTTTTGACTTTCAGCATATTGTCTGTGTTGCAGCCTATCAAAAAAAGTGACTTACAAAAGGTTGATCCACGGAAAGCTTGTGAATTCTTCAGTACATGTTTCAAAGATCCATCAACATTTACTGTTGTGATTGTTGGGAACATTGATCCTGCTATTGCAATGCCCTTGATATTGCAGTACCTAGTGAGTGTGAATCCATTAAACAAAAGCCAGGAGACCTTGAACTATTCTATACCAATTGATTTCTCTCCATGCAGGGTGGAATACCAAAACCTCCAGAACCTATTATGCATTTTAACCGTGATGAACTGAAAGGATTACCGTTCACTTTTCCAACAGCAATCCATAGGTATGTCAATGCACTGCATTCACAAACAAAGGTGTCATGATAATTGTTGCGTGGCGTTGTACCATCACGAAAAGATGTGAATATTTTGTCAGGCTCTCAAATGAACTGTATGTTTTTTCAAAAGAATAGAAAAAAAAAAAAACCATGCTTAGGCATCATCTCTAGGAAAAATTGTACTCTTGCTTCCCTATTGCATCTTTTTGACAATCTGGATGTTACAAACATCTTTCCACATTATCAATTGTGTATGGATGCCGATATACTTTTGAAGGATTCAGTGATGCATCTTCTAAATAAACCACACTGTGCTTGTAGAGAAGTGGTTCGGAGTCCCATGGTAGAAGCACAATGTTTGGTGCAGATATGTTTTCCTGTGGAGCTGAGGAATGGGACCATGGTGTGTGTTCCTTTCCCCCCCCTAGTTTCTGAATCTATGTAATTATATAAAATTATAAATTGAACTAACAAGGATTAGCACAGTTGGTAGATAACTAAGTTCCTTGTGCATGCTGACTTTGTTAGGAGAGGTCAGACCCACTTTGGTAGTGTCTACATTTCAGGGGATTAATCTCGGTTTCTTGAGCAAAAAAATTACAGATATTAAAACCTGTATTTACTGAATCTTGTAAATAACATGATAATCTGTGTTTCGACCTGCATGGGGTTTGGGGGACTTGATTTGGCAGGTGGAGGAGATTCATTTTGTTGGGTTCTTGAGCAAGCTTCTTGAAACAAAAATAATGCAGGTTCTCCGATTCAAGCATGGCCAGGTGTATATGTGTTACAATCTTTTTCCTTCAGTTGTCATATATGGTATTCTACTATTTCTAAGGCTTTACCTCCCTGCACCAGATATACTCTGTAGGTGTTTCAGTATTTCTTGGTGGTAATAAACCCTCAAGAATAGGTGATGTTCGTGGAGACGTAAGCATAAATTTTTCTTGTGATCCAGACATATCTTCCAAGCTGGCAAGTCTCCTTCATATATGTAAAATAAGTGAACTTCTCAATATATTACTTGGTGAGGATTACTGTCTTATAAAATCATTTACAGGTAGATATTGCTTTGGATGAAATGTTACGTCTTCAAGAGGAAGGGCCTTCAGAACAGGACGTGTCAACCATGCTTGAAATTGAGCAACGAGCTCATGAGAATGGACTGCAGGTTAGTTTGGTCTTGAAGTTTGTCTTATTAGTATCGTAGTCTTTACAACTCAGTCAATTGAACAAAAATAAATACACCACACGAGTTCTTATAAGCTCATCTCTTTTATCCACAAAAGCATTCAGAATCGTGGATGAACATTTTCTTTTCACTTATTTGAACACGTCTTTCAGGAAAATTATTACTGGCTGGATAGGATTTTGCATAGCTATCAATCAAGAGTCTATGCGGGTGACGTTGGCACTTCTTTTGAGGTGAGTGACTGTTGCAGTGTCATGAAATGCCATGTGTCATTTCATGAGGATTACTATTTGCCTTTGCTTTTCCTCAGACTATCATATCATAAAGGAATTAATCATAACTTCTAGTTCCAGTTCTGTTGCTTTATGACCAGTTTTGAATGAATTTTTTGCACATGAATATGTATAAATATCTATCTTTTTAATTGATTTTGATTCTGACAAATGAATGCAACATTGAGATGTTACTTGCAAGTTATTATGATCTAAAAGTAAATAATCATTCTTTTCCCCCCTTTTCTTAATCTTGTTATAAATTAAAATTATATTATGGATCCTCCTGACCGGACATAAGCTGCGTTTCTTTAAATTAAATGATGTTCTGTTTATATGTTGCAAATTATGATGATTGTACATGTTATGGTCATATTTGCCCATTTCCATATAAATGAATTCTTACTAGTGGTGCAATTATCTCTGGTGCAGGTTCAAGATGAAGGGCGATCGAAAGTTAGATCATCCCTTACACCATCAACTGCACAATTGGCACTTCAAAGGATATTGCCTTTTCCTTGCAAAAACAAGTATACTGTTGTGATTCTAATGCCCAAGGCTTCTCCTTTTAAATTACTGAAATCAGTATTCCAATCTGCTCGAACTAACTATGGCAAAGAAGCGAAGGTTAGTCACATCGGGACTCTTGTGGGTAAATTATTATATAAATGCCTAGAACTATAGGAAACAACCATATTATATTACATTTTTTTGTGACAGATTTTGGCAGGAGTTGCTGGCCTTGCATTTTTAGCATTCAGTTTGTGGAGACATGCGCGAAGTAATAGCAGACCCTTGCTTAGTAGAGCCGTGAATTAGAAATTTTCCTACTCTCGTTATTATTTTTTTCATTCAAGGCACAAAAACGTACATAACACTGTGAGAATAGGTTATGTATAGTATTGGTTAGTGATGACTTAGGTGGCAAGTCAGGTGTTTACGTAGCACAGCCCCAATGAAGGTTTGAAATGAAACGTATGTACATTGGTTTGTGCTGCAGAGAAGGGTATCATGCAGCTTCATTACAAAAGCATGGGAACCTGATCGTGATGCGATATTGTTTCCATGTTGGTTATTTTTCTAATCTCTCGGAAAGTACTAGTTTTGGCTGACTGACATAGTTCCTGGACAAGATGCAGAATAACAAGAGGGTTGGTGATTCAAGGCGCATTCAGCTGCATCTGTATGTCTTTTGATATTATATCACTTTTCTTTATACTTTTTAAGTGTGGGGAAATAGCAGAAATATATTTTTGTTATTTTTTTTGGAGTATTCTCTTGGTTTAGATTTTGGTAGAATTAATTATGAAAAGAAATGTTTTCAATTCATTTGAAAGATTTCTTTTTAAAAAATATATTATAAAAATATTTGTGTTTAGAAATAATGTTTCAATAAGTTTTGAAAAATTTAATCTTCTGCAGATACTAAAATAATGAAATTTTATGTTGGAAATATATATATTGTCGCCTTACTGTTGACGAGAACAGCCTGCCACTGACTTTTTGAGAGTACCTATCTCTTTGCACTCATAGAGTCTGTCTTTGCCGATAGGGAAGGGTCGAAGGTTTTCTGCCTGTAGGCTTTCCCTGTACCCCCTTCGTCTATATATATATATATATATATATATATTATATTTCAAAGAAAATGAGTTTCTTATTGGAATTAGCTTTATATATATAGATTCAGAATAACTTTTAATCAACATGACGTCTTCTACTTTCAATCAACGTGATGTCTTCTATCAATTGTATTATCCTGTAATTAATATAAAATTAAAGCAAAATGTTTTGACAAGATGTTATTAGATATCATTATGAAACTCTTTTATGATGATATTTCACACTAATTATTTTTTTTTAAATAGATCATTTATCTTGTCAACTAATAATTTAAGTTAAAAAAAGTGTGCAAAATATACTTTTAGAATTTATGTTGCGCTTATTCTAATTAGTTGGGGCATTCTTATGCAGATATCAATTATTCCATTAACTTCTGTAAATTTGTTTGCAGACCCTATTTTTTAAAAAAAAAAAAACTGGAGTTCAATTGAAAAACAGCAATAAAATTCATATTCAACTTTATCCTTGAACACACAATAATTATGTACATATATGTCATACGCAGATGTATTAAATTTAAGGTTTCAATATTTATATCGATATAGTTTTCAAAATCAACTTATGTGGATACACTCTTATTTTGATGAAAATAACAATTTTGGGCATTAGGTTAGACAGGTTAGGTATTTTGTTTGAGAAAAAAGTAATCAAGATATTCTTATAAGTTTTAAATTGATTATATTTTTATAATTATTCCACATTATACTATTTTTACCCTATACATAATTTTTTTTAATAGGATCTAATTCAGTTGAGCACGGTACATAAATCATTATTATTATTATTATTATTATTATTATTATTATTATTATTATTATTATTATTATTATTATTATATTATATATATATATATATATATATATATATATATATATATATATATATGTTCAATCTTTTATAAATAAAAATACCATAAAATCTGTTAAATATACTTCAAGCAAATGTATTGTATTTGGATTTCCACAGATAAAATCGCCACAGTACTAATATTAAGACCATTACACAACTTTTTTGGCAGTTCTGAATTGCTAGAAATTTCTTCCATAATAAAATTTTATTATAGTTTAACAATTGCAAAAAAAAAAATGTGGAAAATTTAAGTAGATATGCTAGAGCAATCAAAGTTAACAGTTAGGAAACAATTAATGTCAGATACAGTAATATAATAAATTCAATGGTTAGAAGATTACGAAATTTTATCTTTATAGATAAAAATAGTGTCAATTCAAAACATCAAAGTGACCAAATTAATAACTACATGCATAATTTTAAAAAATGTTAAAAATAAAATAGGTTATGTAATGATTTATTAGAAGTCAAACACTTAGACATTTAATTAGTGTAATAAAAAAAATTAAATCATATTAATTAGGTTCTTGGCAATAATTTTTATTGGTAGGTGATTTATAATTATTCAAAGAAAATAACCTACCCCGTTATTTAGCCTAAAAAAAGAGTTAAAATATTATATGGTTAACTTAAGAGATAGTAAATTTTGAGTTATTTGTCCTTAATTACCAGTCTCTCAGTAAAAAAGGCAATTAAAAAACTTAAAAAATATATGTTTTTTATCACTAAAAACAGGTGGATGCTGAGGCCTGTAGACTGCACCCCTTACGCATCGGAGGCCCATTAGGGTTTGGGTTTTATTATTATACGTAAAAACCCCTCTCTACAATTCGTTCTTCTGCCTCCGTCTCTTCCTCCTCTCTCGTCATCGCTGCATTTTCCGAATCGAAAGAAAGGTACGTCATCTTCTCTGCTCGATTTCCAATCTAAACTGCTTCTATTAGCGTGTTCGTTCAAATATAAGCAAATCCTGAGTATATATTACATGCATAGGTGAGTGAATAACAATGGTGGAGAAAGCCAAGGGTAGGAAAGAGGAGGTCGTCTCCCGAGAGTACACCATCAACCTCCACAAGCGCTTACATGGCTGGTAATCTCCTTTTTCTCTAACTACGCAACCGCTCATTCAAATTAGGTTTTCTCCAGTTATTCTCATTCTTTCTTGAATTGAGAATTAATTCATATTTTATGAATGTCATTTTGTTTCTGATGTTTGTCTTAACGCATAAACAGCACGTTCAAGAAGAAGGCTCCCAAAGCGATTAAGGAGATAAGGAAGTTCGCGCAGAAGGCGATGGGGACGAATGATGTAAGAGTGGATGTGAAGCTCAACAAGTATGTGTGGAGTCAAGGTATCAGGAGTGTTCCCAGGAGGATTAGGGTTCGCATTGCTCGCAAGAGGAACGATGATGAGGATGCCAAAGAAGAGCTATACTCTCTTGTTACCGTCGTTGAGATTCCCAAGGAGGAGCTCAAAGGTTTGGGCACTAAGGTTATTGACGATGAGGATTGATTATGTACTTGATATACATCTGTTGGTTATAGTTGATTTTGCGGATTTTATATTTATCTTTTATTTGTTGAGACATTGGGAATATGTAGTTTGCTAATATTGATTTTCTGCCTCTGTTTTTATTGTCTTAGAAAGATGAAACACATTTGAGTTTAGATACTCTTTTCCCTTGTTATTTTGGTTGCTAAGAGGATAGTGAGGGGAATAATCTCTGTTAAAGAACAATATTTGGAAAAAGGTAGCTTGAGCCTTTTTGGTAATACATTGGAGTGTTATCGAGCTTAATGTGAGTGCCTATAGCGCTTGATGAGAAGCTAAAATTGAAGAGATCGAGTTTTGGATCATGATTGTTAAGAGTTTCATTAGAATTCCTTGTGACCTAGCTGTATTTCCACATTGATGTGGATGAATGCAAATATAGCTGCAGTTTCATTCTTGTTGCTGCAAACCCATCCCGTCTCACCAAAACAGTGTTGATAAAATGCAGAAAATGTTATTTCTAAAAATGAACTAAATTGAACCCTTTATAAGGTGCTATGAAACAGTTGAGTTTGAACTGAACTGGTTTTGTATGATGGTTTAGTTTTAATTGAACAGGACTCTGAAACTGAACCGGATTGTATAGTCCTTTATACAGTGGTTTTGCTTGAGCCAAGCTTGATTAATTAACAGTATCGGGTTTGTGGAGCTAACTGTTCTATATCCGGTTCCGTCCAAATCATTTGGTTTTCTTTTGGTCTAGTTTGGTTTGCTAATCTGTTTCACGTTCTTTCATGTATCAGTTTTGTTTTTTAAAATAACGGAACTGAACATGTTTAAAAACGGTGTGGATCGAATGTTTTTCAGAAAAGTATGTTTGTTTAAATTTAGCGTGGTTCCTTTTGTTTTTCACATCTCTGATCCACTAATAAATGTGTGGACATTGTGTTTTATTTTGTATCGAAGCTAAGGGTGCCTTTCTTGGTTATACTCGTCGCATTGTTAGACTAGGTTCAACATCAAATATCCATTCCATTTTTATTCAGCAAATTATAATTTAAATAAATCTCAACTCTTCTGTTCAAATACTAGTCCATGGATCCATCAAGTCGTCGCTTAAACTAGATTGGACTATATATTTTTATGTGTTTGTCCATCCAATCAATTAGGTTTTTGCATTAGTTGGAAAAATCACTCAAATAAAAGAAGTATAGTTACGTCAAATTTAGTTTGATATTTAAAATCATGATCTTTGTAACTTAATATTTACTATATATAAAGTTGTTTTAAATACTTGATAAATGACAATTATTGATATAAAAAAGCAAAAGGAATTTCATATTCTTATTCTAAAAACTTGAAAATTTTAAATAAAATAAACTAAAATAATACAATTATACATTAATAATTAATTTTAAAAATGCATCAGAATTCATATGATTGTTAAAGAAAAGTTACTAGCATTGTCGTAAATTTAATTTTATAATTTAAGAATTATATTTACTGTTAGTACTCTATAATCATTCCTAAGTATTTCATTCAACTCTAACTATTAAATGGAATATTTTGATGTACTTCAAGACAATTTTAAACTTAATTTAAACTTTAAATAGATTAGAGCGTAAACTTGGAGGAATAAATAAGAAGGAAAGCGCAGATTAAATAGCATATTAATAAATTGTTTATTTTTTATTACAGGAAAAAAATTAGATTTGGTTAAACTTTTAGTAATAATAAATCAATGTTTAATTTAATATTATACGTAAAGTATTTTCTTCAAAATAAATTGCTTAAAATATATACCATTAATAGTATTTTATGAGAGAAAAATAATTGTAATGTTTGTAGTGATTAAAATCATGGTAGTTAAAATTGAGAGTTTACTTGTAAAATCCTATAAGATTTTAAGATTTTACATACTTGATTCAAATTCCACACAGGATCTTCTTGAGTTTAATTTTATTCAAAATTAATGTAATTAAATTCTGACATTGTGATATGTGTTGTCACCTAATACAACCCAATTAAAATTAATGCAATGTAATTAAAAATTAAACAAAAAATAAAGAGTCTCTTTACCTTCACTCCTCATTCCAACCCCATTAAAATTAATGCATGTAATTAAAATTTAAACAAAAAATAAAGAGTCTTCTCACCTTCACTCCTCATTCCAATCCTATTAAAATTAATTTATTAATACAATTAAAATTTAAACAAACAAATAAAGAGTCTTTTCACCTTTCCGACCCCATTTCAAATAACAAGTCTTTTTAGCTTCTCTTCACCTCACCCCTCTTCAAATGAAGAGTCTCATCTCGTTTCAAATGAGGAGTCTCTTATGTTTTGCACCTTCACATCTATCTCTTGATTGAATCTCAATTCAAATTCCATTAAAATAAAATTAAATTAATTTAATTAAGGCAAATGAAGAGTCTCAAGAGTTCACTCTTCCTTCTTTTCTTATTGGGTTTTATTTCAAATTTAATCAAAATAAAACTAAATTAATTTAATTAAGATAGATGAAAAATCTCTCTTCACTCTTTCTTCTTGATGAGATTCCATTTCAATTTTAATTAAAATAAAATTAAATTAATTTAATTAAGACATTTTAACCATCTCTTAATTATAAAACCTAAGTCACACTCACATATCCAAAGTCATTTGAGCATACACTAACAACATTTTCTTGGACTTCTCCTTATTAGCCAGAAAAAAAAATCACACTCCACAACAATATAGATTTAAATGATACTCTTAATTCAAATGAAGATGATGAATACTTGGTTGAAGGTTAAGTCCAAGATGGTGTGGAAGATGATGATGTTGAGGAGGAGAATGTTTTTATTGATGTGCTTCATGAAGGAGATAAAACTAACTTGAAGATTCTTTTAATTTTCATTTTAATGTGAGTGATTTATATTAGATGAACTTAAGTTTTATTAAGTATTGTCAAAGTAGTTGATTTTATAGACTTAAGTTTGATGAAGTACTAACAAATGAATTGATTAATTATGTGTATATATTTAGTTTGTGTTTATAGGATTAGTGACTTTAATTTGAATTTCAATTAGGCACTAGATGTTTTTACATTATTATTACTCCTCTGTAATATATCCAACATATCAATTAATCTTTTTAATTACTTAATTATTTTTCATCTAATACATTAAGTAAAATAGAATAGAATAAATGTGACTATATAAACTTAAATAGTTTTGTATCAAGATTGAATTATCCCTCAAATAACTTTTTTTAATTTCTCTTATTTATTTAATTTTTAAAAAAATATTATATATATATATATATATTTATTTATATATTTAAAAAAATCTACTATTCGTGTTAACTCTAATGTATCCAATGTATGCCTAAATTTTAGAAATATTTTATGAGAAAAATAATTGCAATGTTTGCTGTAGTTTAAATATTATATTAATTTGTATCCTTGCGGAACATGTATCGCAATAATAGCATTTTATGTATTAAAAGGTAAGTTCTGAATGTTAATGTGGAAAGTTAAATCTATCATAGTTATCAATGCACCAATGTTTTAATTAATTTTTCACTGGCCAACATATTCTTACAAAATACCAAAATAATTTTTCTCCTACTATAATTTATAAAATAGTATCTGTCTTTGATTTTTATTTTTAAATAGTTAATCATAGAATAAATTGACGAATAAAAATAAAGAAATACGCAACAATTAGAACAAGATTTTTCAAGAACCGTTTCAAATCTGCGAACAAAGAAGGTGTAGTTTAGTTTGTGAGGGAAAGGAATCGGTAAATTAGAAGAATGAAAAAGCTCGCAAGGAAATTTCGCCATTCAGAAGACGAAAACCTCTCTCTTCCGGTGCACGAAGGAGACTCTCGTCCCATGGAATCTCAAGGTACGATCTTCCTCGTCTATTTACGAGTGCACAAAAATTATTTCATTTTGTTTCATAAATTCGAATTGGATAATCTAATTAGTGAAGACTTAGATTTTGTTGCGCAGAGCAGGAAGAGTTAGTTCGTGATCTTGAAAGAAATCAAGCTCAGCAGAGTCGCTTATGGAGGGTACATTCACAACACAATGATACCTTTCTTTCTTGTTAAACACAATTTGATTAAAATCTTTAACATATTGGACTCCTTCTAACTTGATTTTCTTTTGTATTTTATAGATGGTATTCGCAACTTTATTCTTCTGTTACATCGTCTTTCTTTTGTACTCCATCTTCCACCAGGCTTTAACACCATGGGAACTGGTATTTTCAAGACTTTTTGCTATATTTTCCACGTTCTGAATTACTGTCGTCTGGTAGAATCTTTAGAAACAGAGAGTATAACTTGTAAAGAAGAGATTAAGAAGAAAAAAATGAATTAACCCTTTATTTAAAAGTAACCTGTACAAATGAGCTTTTGGAGAAGTGTACTAGTTGATTTTTGACTTACCAGAAAAGTTCAATTCATTTTACCTGTTTATTTTCTTCTCCTTTAATTGTTTATGCAAGAAATTTATCCAAATAGGATCTATGTTAAAAATCTGACATAGTGGGAAGGCTCTGCATTTTACTCTTTTCCAGATTTGTAACATTAAGTATTTTTAGCTGTTCTTTTTTTTTTTTAATCTCATGATTGCGTCCTTACTGAATATGCTATGTCTTCCGTTGTTCTTTGATAAGCAGCGGTATCATGCTTACTTCATGGAGGAGATCTACTCTTGGATGATTATATCTGCAGGTCCACTTCTCATGTCTGAATTTCTGCTTCCTATTTTATATCAGGAACTGTTCCATTGATTCATTTTGTATTATGCCCTTATTTGCATTATCTGCTTATACTGATTCGCAACGATGAGATATGATATGTTCTCCACGTATCACTAATTATGTGGATCATTGCTGTGAACTTATTTAGTTGAATAACTTTTACAGACTGGGTGGCTGTTTTAGCATGCTTGTTTGCCATCATAGGACTGCTTCATGAGTCAAACCTTCGCAGGAGATGGATCATATACTCATGGTATACTGGCATTATTCTGGCAGTTTTCTGGTTGTATTACATGTTGAGGTAAAGTTACCAGATAACCATGATTGATGTATTTTATATACATATTCCATACAGGATTCTGCATATTGTTGAATGTAGAAAAGTGAAATGAAATATATTACAAAACTCTGGGCATTGGTATTCAGTTTATATTCAGTTTGGATTTTCTAGCTTCAAGAATCAAGAGGCTCTACTAATGGGCTCAAATAGAGTGGAGAAATGATCAAAGAAAGTTGTACATTCTACTCGAGTAATAGTGGTATGGAGGACAAAATAAATTTTTAAAAAACACAGTTTTTTGCTATCTATTGACAATACATTAACCAGTTCAATGATCGGTCCGTTTTTAAAAACATAGTTTTTTGCTATCTATAGGCGCTTCTCAACTTCCTGTTAAATAATAACAATAACTTTTTTGTAGGTTGCCAAAGTTCCGTTGGGATGTAATCTGGCTACCATTTGGTCCTCTTGGGTAGGCTGTGCTTTCCATCTGTTTTGTTTTGTTTTTTGTTTTGTGAGCATTAACCTGTTTTAAGTGCATTGCTTTGTTACTATGATCCAGAGCATCTGCAGTCTGCCTCTACGTGGATCATTTACTAACTGAATCATCAGAAGAGGTGAGAAAGCTTCGTGGGTACATGTATACCTACAAAGCAAACTAGAAAGATGTATGCCTAGTGATGGAGGAATGTGCATGCGAATCATTTTGGAGCATCATGACCAGATAAACTAAAGAACATTTTCCATCTATCATGTGGATTGGCCTAATATCCTTATCAGCAACAGCACGGAACGGTGATGATTTCTTCTGTGCATTCAGCTACCTTTTTTGTATTTCCTTTGATTGGATGAGAATCATTGATGAAGATTGGAAAGTTCACCAGATTAGAGATCAGTTAAGCTATAATAGCAGTTAAGGTGACATTTGGAGGTAATAGCATTTGTTTCTGTGAGGAGTTATAAGAGTTTTAGATCCCTCTGTACTTCAGAACAGTTTGACATTTACTGGATGAATGGGTAAAGAAAGCACTTAGCTGTCAATGTTTTGCCGTATTTATGAGTCGTATGATTGGCGTCCTAACCGATACATTGCTGTAGTTGTTCCCGCCGTGCATGAATTTTCTATTATGCCTCACCAGTTAGAGTCTTGTATATGCTCAGTCAAACCTATATGCCCAAAGATAACACAAGAGTGCATGATGTGTAAATGATGTGTAATGCCCTATGAAGCCCGGATACTGACACGGGTACGGATACGACACGGACACGGACACGTAGACACGTGTAGTCTCTAAAATATAGGACACGGGGACACAGATCTATATATTACATCACTATCAATTTCAATCAAGATTTATATATTAAAAAACTATCTATGAACAAAGTTAGTCAAATATAACAAAAAGATAGATGTAATTTCTTTATCTAAAATCTAAAAAGTCAAAAGAAATATGTATAATCTGAATATTCTTATTATATATAAGATTTGTATCTTATCTTTATAATAAGTTAACAAGTTTTTAAGTAAATTATTGTATTATTCTCTTTTAAAATTATATTAGAACTATGTTAAAATTGTTAGATGTTTAAAATATTGTCTTTTGAACTGGACACTCCACTAATACGTGTCGTATGGGTGTAGTGTCCGATACGTGTCGGACACGGATACGTCACCAAAAATGAAGTGTCCGAGCTTCATAGGTAATGCCTGTTCGCATAGATTTAGAAATTGCTGCAAAAACCTTTGCTTTTGGAAAAATTGCATAATGATGTGCATTTTTTGGGATCCGTTTTGTTACAAGGTGGAATTTATTACTTGTTAGTTGACACCAGTCTGGTTATCTGTTGCTCACCCCCTTTTTTTGGAAATGATACTTACAAAAAGATAGAATTTTGAAAGTTTATTCCGATCACTTATGCATTCCTATCACTTGGAAGAAACACAGAATTCCCAAATCTTTTGTGGTGAAGAAAAATTCTTTTGGTAGATTTGAAAGAACAATTTTTTGAGACTTTTTCAAGCAATAGTGCGTTTCATGAATTTTAAATTCATTTATAGTTTATTACTTATTTAAGCAAAATATTTAGTTTGCTTTTAAATTTTGCCAAGTGGGTATATATTTTACTAATTTGATTTTTTTCAGTTATTATTTAAAGATATAATTCCCCATATCTTTTGTGGTGAAGAAAAATTCTTTTGGAAGATTTGAAAGAATAATTTTTTAAGACTTTTTCAAGCAATAGTGCGTGTTTCATGAATTATTTAAATTCATTTATAGTTTATTACTTGTTTAACCAAATATTTAGTTTGCTTTTAAATTTTGCCAAGTGGGTATATATTTTACTAATTTGTTTGACTTTTTTTCAGATATTATTTAAAGTTACATCAGCTTAAAGCTTACTCCTTTTCCAGTATGCACCCTCAAATTTTAATAAAATTCATACTTCAAACTATGTAATGGGTTATCTCCATAGAAGTCAAAATAAGTCTTTTTCGATGGGTCCAACTAGGCTAATCAGTTCAGTATTTAGAATTATAATTATATTTTTAATAAATTTGGAAGTAGTATATTATAATTTATGTATCAAACCACTTAATCTAGAAATTAAAACTATTTTTTAACATAATTTAACATATTTTTTGAATATAAAGTTATTTACTTTAAAGCAGACTGCAATGCCCTGAAAATTGGAATATTTAACTTAAAATATGTCTGAACAGTATTTTCTCGAGTGTTTGTAGAAGAGGATATTCGTATAATAATTTATACGTTTCTCATTTGTTAAAACTTTACTTTCTTAATTTACGTTGAAATTAATTTTAATTTATAAGAAAACCGTACCTTTTTATTTTATTATTCTAAAAGTCTTTATAAAAAATTTATTCTAACATATCCATAATATGTATGCAATGATAAAAAAAAACAGACTAAAATTAGTTATTCACTGGGAATTTGGACGTTATAATGTTCAGATAATTGGATACTAACAATGACAGAAGTTCTCTACGATGTGTAATCCAGATTAACATTGCCTAGAGCATAGGCAACTATTGTAGCTTCTGGCCGAGATTCAATTCGTCAAACTAGAATGAAAGCAGCATGAAAGTGGAGATTAAAAGAATTAAATAACATATCAAAACTCAGCATCCTTTAAAAATAAATTAGTTTGGCAAAAACAAGGAATCTCCAAGACCCATTCGTGGTGTCTGCCACCACATAAAAAAAATTAAATGCTATATATAAATACTACATTTGCATTTTCAACTTAACTACTTGTGCAAAAGAAACACTAGTTATCAGAAAGAGGAAGATCATAGGTCTGCTCTGCCGGGATATCGCGGGAATGGAATCACATCTCTGATATTCTCCAGGCCGGTTGCAAAGAGAATCATTCTTTCAAAGCCAAGCCCAAATCCCGCATGTTTCACTGTTCCATACCGCCTAAGATCAAGGTACCACTCGTATGGCTCAAGAGGCAAACCCATCTCCTTTATTCTGCAACATAAAACATAAGTCAAATAACTTCCAAGGACATCACTTAAACCATAGGAAAGAAATCCATATATGTATATATGAACCTTGACTGAATGACATCGTAACGCTCTTCTCTTTGGCTTCCACCAATTAGCTCTCCCACCTGAAAAATTGCATTTACTTAAGTACATGCTTCTATTATGCCATCAAAAAAATATCATCAATATAGCCATCCACCATAAACATGTTCAAAATAAGGCACCTTTGGTACAAGCACATCCATAGCAGCCACTGTTTTTAAGTCATCATTGAGTCGCATGTAGAATGCTTTGATTTCTTTTGGATAGTTGTAGACAATGACTGGCTTCTGAAATTTTACCTCTGTCAGGAATCTGCATGACACCGTTCCATCAAGATATCACACAACGCAAATCAATAAGAACAAGGGCCAGTCCAAAGGTGAAATAAAAATTAGAAAATACCTTTCATGCTCGGATGCTAAGTCAATACCCCATTTCACTTCATTCTCAAACTTTTTACCATTCTTCACAGCGTCTTCTAGTATTTCCACTGCTTCTGTATACGAAACTCGAATAAAGGGGGTGGAAGCAACCAACTTCAAACGATCGATGCATCCTTTATCAAACTTATCAGCCATAAACTCCATATCTTCAAGGCAGTTGTCAAGTAACCACTGACACATAAATTTCACATACGCCTCGGCACAGTTCATATCATCCTACACAGAAATACAAAACCATGGACTTTACAACTTCCACCACAAAAATGTAAAAACACCAAATCCTATATAAACAGGTAAAGTAGGCAACTTTGCACTGGAAAAATTCACAAGATCACAGCCCTGACTTAAAAAAATAAATTTTGGCATCAACATTCAACAGATAACTGTACGACCAGTAAGACCATCAACAATAATGTTGCATCTGAACATAATCATGATCATTATGAGTGAGTTGAAATTTTCATATACCTTCAACTCTGCAAACGCAATCTCAGGTTCTACCATCCAAAACTCAGCCAAATGCCTCGAAGTGTGGGAATTCTCAGCGCGAAAAGTTGGGCCAAAGGTATAAACACTGCTAAGTGCACATGCATAAGACTCAACTTGAAGCTGACCTGAAACCGTCAAAAACGCTTGACGTGCAAAGAAATCTTTCCCATAATCCACCTTTCCATCATCCTTCTTAGGAATCCCAGGCTTAAGCTTAGACCTCTCCTCCACCTTAGCCAGACTCTCCTTCGCCTTCTTAAGCTGATCCACAGCAGCACTAATCTCCGGCTTAGTCGCCTTGGCAGCTTTCAACTGAGACACAACATCCCCTTTCTCCTTAACAACAAACCTAGCCGCCTCCACATCTGCCTCCGTAGGAGGCGGATTCTGCAACAATTCCTTCTCCAATCTCTCAGCCTCACTCAGCAAAGTCGTCACCTGAAACATCTCACCCGCACCCTCACAATCACTAGTGGTAATAATCGGTGTGTGCACGTAAAGAAACCCTTCTTTGTTGAAAAATGTATGCGTAGCATAAGCAAGAGCATTTCTAATTCTAGCCACCGCAGATATCTGCAATCACACACAACACAACATAATTAGAACTCCAAAAAATTATAAAAATCAAATCAATTAAGTTTATCTATAACAATTGAGGTCCCATTTTTCAGCAATTTCTCACAATCTGTCCACAATTTCCCAAATCTAGATAATAACTAAAGGTTTTTGCACTCATGCAATCAGACTCCGTGTTAAGTCACAAAATCACGATAACACTATAAAACCTCTTGATAACACTATAAAACCTCTTGATCGATCAAGATTATGTTATAATGGCTAAATTCATGAACACTTTTAGAATTGCAGTTTATGACAAAAAAAGAGGATGGTACCGTGTTGGTTCTAGAACGAAGATGAACGAAATCTCTGAGGAACTCGAGAGTAAGTCTCATTTTGGGCAGAGGATATTTGGCGGGATCGACGGGGCCGACGTGGAGGACCTTATCGGCGCGAAGTTCGATCTTCTGTTTGGTGCCGGCGGGAGGGAGCTTGAGGTGGCCGTCGACGACGACGCATGTTCCAGTGGGGACTAGTTGCCCGAGTTCGCCGAGCGAGGCTTCAACGATGACTTGGAGGTTACCAGCGCAGCTGCCGTCGTTGATTTCGAGGAATGCGAAGGCGTCCTTGTCGGCTTTCCGGCCAGTCTTGACCCAGCCGCCGACGCGAGCCTTCCTGCCGGCCAAGCCCGATCCGCCGTCGGGGCGGGAGATGATGGAGCGGATCAGGACGCGGTCCGAGAAATGCGCCTTGGGTACCTCTTCGTCGAGGGTGGCGGCTGCGAGTTGGTCCGTCGGAGGAGAAGATGTGTCTGCCATTGCTGCTGACGGCGGCGGCGGGGGCGGCCGAAAAGCGTAAACCCTAAATTGGAGTGTGAAATTCTGGTGTGTCTACTGCTAACTATTCCTTTTTATTTTGTAGTGTTCATGCAAATATCATTTGGACAGGTTTTAACTTTTACCATTTATTCCAGTTTTGTTTGGACGGCTATAGATGAAAAAAAAATTGTTTGGACTAATTAAAAAATATATATATTTACTTATTACTAATAATTTTATTTTAATTATTTATTTTAATATAATAATATAATTATAAGCATGACATCTTATACACATAAATATATAATCTATTATAATTCTAATATAAATTAAAAAAAATACAATGGATTATTAATTCCAACAATTTATATATTAAAAATTGTTTATTATAAATTTAGTTGTATAATAAAATATTTATTACCGTGTAACCTAAAATACTAATATAAGAAGGTGGTCAGCACAACTTATTCAACTTAATTAAGCCATAAAATAAATTTACCTTATTCATTTAAACTAGTCCAAGACCTGTGTATATCTATGGGACTTTTGTTATTGAAATAAATATTTGTAATGATAAAATTTATTGTTATGTAAAAAATATAATAATTTAAATAAAAAATATATTAAAAATATTATATTATATAATAGTGTGTAAAATCATTATTTTGGTATTCTAAATGTAATTAATACAGTTGAAAATATATTAAAAATTGATGTATTATTTAATTGAATATTTAATGTCAATAGCTTAAATCCAATGTAACTAGATTTGTAGATATAATATTTAAATCATAAATTTCTTAATATAAAAATAATAACTATATAAAAAATATTATTATCTATAACATAATTTAAAGTTATGTGTAATACAATAATAAATGGATATGCATTATAGGTTTTTAAACATCAAGTTTGTTAAGATTACCTATTGCATACATGAAATTAATATATGATTATTTAAAATTGTACAAAAAATATATATACGGCAAGATATTATAAAATTAATTATGTCCATTCAAAAATGTTTTTCTTTTATAGGTGTAAACCCACCTAGATGAATGTTAAAAACAATTCTTCCTCTCTCTTCCTCCTCCCTCTTTTCTTCCTCCCTTCTTCTATATGTATTATTAAGAGTTTTTTTTTATTCAATTTTAATATATTTGTACATTTAACTTTTCTTTATTAAATGTTGTTTTAAAAAAAAAAATAGTCCATTTTAAAGAATATACTATATATAAATTCGCATTTGTTAATATCTTTACAAATGCGAGACTTTAAAATTTTAAAGTTTATATATGATAAAACAAAGTTTTCTATGAACTAATACTACAAGACAATCTCAAAAATAATTTTTAAATAATTAACTGTTAACAAAGAGTTAGTTCTTCACTATAAATAAAATCAATCTTTAGTTCTCATTATATGAATTTTTAATATGAATTCTTAATATTTTAAAAATTAAATCTTTTCATATTTTTCCTCTACTACTTTTAAAGAGGTACATCACAAAGGTGTAAAAGCTAACCAATCATAAATAACACCATCCATCTATAATTAATAAATTTAATAGAAAGAAATTTTCAAAGACCTTAAGTTGTTATATGTCAATTTTCATTAATCCATGCAAAGTCATTAGTATTGTTATTTATCACTCTTTGTACAATTTCCTTTACATACCCTTATCAAAATTAATTTTTTTACTATAATGAGACTATTAAAATTACCAAATTTGTAAGCATGTCCAATTTTTCAAGTAATCCACATGAGCAACAATAATCAAATAAATATATAAACTTATGTTCTTCCATTAGCATTTACAAAATTAATATAAATTAATATACTAATTCTATATGAAATCTATAATTTCAATTAAAATAATTATTTATCATATCTAATCATTTAGAAGATAATGTTACCATTACCTGTAACATGAGTCTCATATATGCATTCACAATAATATATAATAGACACGAAATAATAAAATACCATAAGCAAAATATATTATCATAACCATGCCATCACAATAATATATAATAGACACGAAAAAATAAATACCATAAGCAAAATATATTATCATAACCATATTTAACTTACTATACAAATAAATATAAATAAATTAATATTTAACTATATATTATGTCATGATTAGATATGAAGTTTTCTTTAAATGACTTTAAACCAGAATTATTAAACTTGCATGTCTTTTGACTAACATTGAAATAAATAAAAAAGATAAAAAAGTAAAATAAAACATAAAGGCTGAAAAGATTGAAAACAAAAGAAAAAATAACAAATATTATTTTTGACTATATATACAACAAAGTAAGGTTGTTAAGATATTGAGAATATTTATAAAATTGATATATGCACATTAAATATGGTTGTCAAGATATTAAGAATATTTATAAATTTTATTATGCTAATTAATTTAATATTTATTTTATAATTTATATAATATACACATTAAACATGGTTATGGTTATAAAAGTGGTCAATTATCATGGATCACACTGCCTAACCAACAGTTGCTGGCCACGTGGAGGGGAGTCAAGAAGGGGCAAATCAATTTCTGTTTACTTTTTTTTTTTTTTATACATTCAATCCAATTTGTGAATTTCCAGATACTCTACAGGTAGGTGTTCTTGCTAGATCTCCACATTTCTGTTTCATTTCCAATCTTAATAATCTTCCTATATAACCCCAACAAAATTAAAATAAACCCTAAATTTTCAAAAAAGGTTGGTTTATCTCCACTCTTCTTTCAACATCTATATCTTTCTTTCTTTTTTTTTTTTTTTTTTTTAATTAATTGTTTGATTTTGATGAATTCTTTTGCTGTTTCAGGGAGATCGATTTGCGAATTCTGGTTTATAGCGTCCCGTTGATTCTCCTATTCGAGGAACAAGGGTATCGGGAATCGTTGTTTCAACATCTTTTAATCAATAATCAATCATGTTTACCCGAATTTTTGGTAAACCTAAACAGGAAGCCAATACTCTAACGACTCTGGACAAGTTAAACGAGGTAAGTTGGATTTGGATCTCCCAATTGGGAGATTATTCTTTTTTCAACCCAAGAATTGTGCACAGTCTGATGAATATAATTTGTTATTCATATTGTTAAATCTGAGTAGGTTTATTATTTTTCTTGAATCTTAAATGATAAGCAGAGTTTTCGTCTTTGGAAGTTAGACCTATTAAAAAAGGAATTTTCTGAATATTGTGGATGTTCCCATATGTCAATTAAGAGCTAGTTACAATTTGGAGGAATAGAAGGCAAATTTTATCTTACTCTTATCCGTTCTACAATGGTTTTCTCCTGTTACTGTCATGGAAATCCCTTGATGTTAACTGAACGAATAAAGTGCATTTATTAGCATAGTTGTTGGACATACTGCCTCATGAGCCAAGTTTTGCTTTTATTATCTAATTTTTCCTCATTCAAAGTAATTTGCATATAGTCTGAAACTCTGTATTTTTCTGGTTCTATAATATTGCGCAGTTTTTTCTAGATGTTCTTCCATCATGCAAAAAGATCAATCTGTGAATTACTTTGCATTTTGAGAAAACTTTTTATCATTTTGAATATTTTGTTCCTTGAATGCTGCAGACACTTGAAATGTTAGAAAAAAAAGAAAAAGTACTCCTTAAAAAGGCCGCAGCAGAAGTTGAAAGAGCCAAAGATTTCACTAGAGCAAAGAATAAAAGGGGTATGTAGTAAAACTCATTTACGCTTGCTCTCGAGAATATACACATTGCCTCCCTACTCCACCTATGTTCGTGCAACTGCTGAGGTTTTGAATGCATGCTTTAGTCAAAATTGTGCCATGATAATTTCATAGAAAAAAATATGTCAAGCTTCTCAACGAGACCTGGGGTCTCATTTGGTTGGACATCTGAGTTGTGGGAGTTGGAATGAACTAAAAGTTCTGTAGGTACTTTGGGATGTGAAAAGTCAGTCTATTTTATGATTGGATGATGCCTTATAATTTGAATGGGACTACCTTCAGAGGAAATGATTACTCCATTCCATCAAGATTGATTAGATTTACCTTTTACTCCAATTATTTTGTTACCTTACCATGATCTTTTATCTGATGACGCCACTGATGGACACCATTGTCACACCACCACTATCCTTGAACAATAAATTTACGTTATCCTACTACAAAATTAGTTTGTGAGGTGAGACTAGTTTGTGAGGTGAGGACTCTTCAATATAAGCATGGTGGTTATTAGTATTGTACGATTTCACAATACAATATGTATGGTCCAATGTGATTCGAGCAGCTGGGCTAAGAATTGGTGAATACAGTTTGATATGATTCAATTTTTATAAGAATTAGACATTCTTTGATCAAATTCACTCATCTTGTTATTTTTTTAGCTGTTGATTTGCGCATATCTAATTTAATTTGCATATGCTATATGCTTTTATTGATCACGAATCCTACAATTCACAATATGATTTATTCAAGAAGATTTGAGAAATGGGCATTTGGATTCACAACTACCTTGCTTATAAGCACTGCTTAGGTCATATATCTTATATAAGAGTAGACATCCTAGTGGCTTCACACTGTGATGCTTTGCTGAGCCTTTTTGGTTAGGCCCACTGTAGGTAGCCCTTTCTGAGATACTGTTTGCGACCTATGGGTGACTCCAACTAAAGCAACTTTACAACACCTATCACAATTGGACTGTGGGCCTGGAGAGTGTCCATGCAGATTACTCAATAATGGATTTAAGATAGACTCTGACTTATAATTTGAGTTTTTTCTCTCAAGATCAATTTAGAAGTGAGGATTGCCCAAGGCTTATAAACACTTCTTTGGTGATAACAAACTGCTGAAATGTGACTGAACTAGCCTATTGCCTATTACAGAAGCTAAAATACAAAAAGCTACTTACAATTATATACTCTCTTACACTCCCACTAATTTAAGGTGAGAGCTGTGAGCAGCTGATACCTGAGTTTGTCTCTTAGAGTACAGAACTGTGCCTTCAAAAAAGGCTTGACCCGGATGTCAGCCATCTGCCCTTGAGCAGGAACACAGTCACAATGAGTGACTTATTGAGAACCTTCTCCTGAGAAAAGAAAATGTCCTACTCCATGGAGATGTAAGCTGAGAGACTAGTACTGGAGTTAGACCCTCTGTCACCCTTGTCGAATACCCCCAGTCAGACATGCAAGCTGAGAGGCAGCTGACCAGAGGAAGGTTGAAGAACAAGGCCAAAATCAGTTGTACCTTGACGATATTGAAGGCTCTGTTTAAAAACTATCCAGTGCGGTTACAAACGTAATTTGACAAACCTTGTTGACATCATACCCAATCTCAGGTTTGGTAATATTAAGATACTGCAAGGCCCCTAGTGCCAAGAATTGATTTGTAGAATCCAGGGTCCTCTGAGTAGTCTGACCCATAGGAACACAATTTTAGATTTGCAGTCAGAGGGGTAGTAATGCCTTTGACAGTTGTCATGGATACAATGTAATTGGATTTGGTTGATGTGGTTGTGGCTGTGACGGTGAGAATGGTGAAGGAATAGAGATTGGTTGCCACGTGTATGACTTTTAAAAGCTCTGGTACTGTTCAGAAATAAGAGAAATTAAGAATTGTGAGAAAAAAGGTGTATTAATAATCAGAATCTCTAAACATAGAGATCAGGTAGTAACTGCTTGTAACAGAATTGTAGTGTTGTATAGCAGGCATAACTAACTGCAGAGCTGTCAGTGAACTAGCCTATGTCTTATGCAGAAGCTAAAATAGAATAAGCTAACATGCAATCATACACTCTATTAGTGTTCTATTGAAAATAAATTGGGTAGTATTATTCCATTAGGAAAACTGCAATCCCACTATAATTTTGGATGAGTTGCAAATACACCCGTTAACTAGAAAAAGTAGCAATTAAACACTTAAACATCGATCCATAATGCATTAAGTTTCTCGTTTTCTTGTTACTTCTAACTGTAGCTTGGTCAAGGTTATCAAAATTGAGTTTCAATGTTGTACTGGAAGGGGGTGTGATGAAAATGGTAAGATTTGTCTAAAATGCAGCACTATATACATGTTCATATATGTATATATGTATGTATATGCATAAAAGTTTGCATAAATAAGAAAAATAATGTCTAAATAACATAGTAGAGTAAACTAGATTGAAAATTATAGGAGCAACAAAGATAAGGAGAACAAAGGAAGTCTTTAGCCTCAAACAGCAACTCAGCAAAACCGCCATTTTCCTTGACAACAAAACAAATCATGCGCAAAGATACGGAGAACAAAGGAAGTCTTTAGCCTCAAACAGATACGCCTGAGAAGAGAACCAAAGAAGAATCAAACCATAGTGATAGGGGCCAGCTAGAAGAGTGAGGAAAGAACCAGAAAGGATAAGTAGTGTGAGGGAAGAACCAGAAAGAATCATTAGTGAGGGAAGAACCAGAGGAGTGTAAAAGGATGGCAGCAGAGGTGAGTTGAGGTTTGCACCAACACATAACAAAATAGGAATCAAACAAAATAACAAGGTTTCTTTCAAAAGGTTTATATGACCGCTATTTGCTGCTGCAACCTCATTTTTTCAAGTGTGGCAATCTGACAATTCCACTATTTGGAGCAGTGATACACCATGAGCCAACCATAGAATGCTTTTCAGTGGAAATGCATGTCATTTGGGAAGTCCTATGTGTTGGAAGCAATTTTGATACAATTAACTTAGTGATAAGTGAGCGGCACAGGACAGATTACTTTTAAAAAAAAATGAAAGAAATTATTTTATCCATTAATATTTTGTTCAACTTTTTGTGTGAAAAAAAAAAAAAAAAATAGAAATGCAGTTTCTAAGCTGGAGTGTGTAACTCCCCTAGATGCAGCATGATTTGAACCCCAATGCTCTTGACATTTATATCACACTTCTTACTAAACTTACATGGATAAGCTTGTATGCATTTTTTCCAAAAATAAAATTATGCCCTCACGTCTTGAGGAATATTCTTTAAAATGGGTGCCAGTTCATGCGTCAATGGTGTATTAATCCACTGTGACATTTTCTTTGAATTTCTGCTTTATGCAGCGGCAATACAGTGTTTGAAGAGGAAGAGGCTATATGAACAGCAAATAGAACAGCTTGGAAATTTTCAGCTGCGTATTCATGATCAGGTGTGTGAATGAATGCACTTTAAATTCAGCAGTTGCAACAAATGTTTTTGAAACTGACCTAGTCATTTGAATCATTAAAAGGAAAAGTTTTAGGCTGAGTATAAAAGTGTAGAATTTATTATTATTATTATTATTATTATTATTATTATTATTATTATTATTATTATTATTATTATTATAATATTAATAAGAATTAACTTTAAAAGAATATACCAATATTAGCATACTTTTATAAAAATACATGAAAATATACTAGTGTCATTAAACAGGTAAAAGGGCATTGTTTTTGTCTCTCGTCTGACAAATTAGGAAAAGAATAAGTCAGTTTTGGTTCTAAAATGGGAACTGAATAATCAATATGATGCAAAATGAGCTTCTAATTTTTTCAAAAGAAAGTAGAAGGGTCTTGTTCAATCAGTTATGTGAACCATGCATGACTAGTTCACATGGGTCAGCTTGTTCAAGACTGGTATTTCCATTTTTTGTCTGTTCTTTGAAATCTTATTTTTGAGGATTGGTTGGATCAGTTAATGTTTTTTCCTGTCCAAGCGCCACTCCACAGTAGGTCTGACATGGGTATGATAATGTTTCAGTGCTTAGAGTATTATTTAATAATGTGTACAGATGATAATGTTAGAAGGTGCCAAGGCCACCACTGAAACAGTTGATGCGTTGAGAACTGGTGCAGCTGCTATGAAGGCTATGCAAAAAGCAACGTACGTATATTTGTGATTTCATTCTTGATATACTCTTCTATATTTTACATCTTTGTTTTAGGTTTGTTTTTAAAACCTGACAAGTTTACTGTATTTTTTGTAATATGGAAAATCTCCATGCATATAACAGAAATCTCTTGTTTTAGTGCATCCATCTTACTTAATGGGTTTTTGATTGCGACATTGTTGAATTGCGGTATTTATTTTTCAGGAATATTGATGATGTTGACAAGACCATGGACGAGATCAACGAACAGACAGAGAACATGAAACAAATTCAGGAAGCATTGTCTACTCCAATTGGTGCAGCTGCTGATTTTGACGAGGTCATTTGCTCTAATTTTAACTTTATTTGCATTTGTACTCTTTGCAACTGAGAAATTATCTGTATAGTTGTTGAGCGTAGATATATGTATTATGTCGCATGTGTAGGGAGCATTCTAAAATCTGAATTTCTTTGCCATTTCAGGATGAATTGGAAGCAGAACTTGAAGAGCTGGAGGGTGCTGAATTGGAAGAGCAGCTTCTTCAGCCTGCAACTACAGCTCCAGCAGCTCCAGTGCATGTTCCAGCTGGGCGGCAACCCACTCGCCCTGCCTCGTCGAAGCCCACTGCTGAGGAAGATGAGTTGGCAGCTTTGCAGGCTGAGATGGCACTTTGAGCAGGTCCCTTTTCTCAGCTGCGACACTATTGATTTATGCTATTATTCATTAATCTGTTTTAGTTTGGTTGGTATTGCAATTAATGTGCAGTTAAATGGTTTGTGTGTGCACCGGTTCGATATCAACCTTTGCACAGTTGAGTTCACTTGTATAATCATAGTTTGGAATGAATTGTCTAAAGTTGCTTGTCAGAAAAAGTTTGACAATCTTATTTTATGCATTTCTTATTGATTTTGCTGCTGGCTTTGATTAAGCCAGAACTTTGCAGGCATTTACGTGCATGATCTTGTAAAAACAGAGTGACACGAGAATTCTGCTCCCTCTCATGCTTGCTTATATATAAAATTCTTAAGCAGACCAGAAGATGTATATAAAGGTTATAAAATTCAATAGCCCTTCAAAACTTCTACTTTCTCCTGGGATGTGTCACCGTATTCAATGTCGTGTTTTACAGAAAGTTGAAAACCCTGATTTATACGGTGTAGTTCTTGTGAAATACTCTGATGCATTGGTTCACCTCTCAATATTATATTCTTCAGACTGATCAGTGAATATCTCAGACCTTATGTCAATGATGAATGAAAAATAGTCGATCTAGGTTGTATGTAGGACAGGCAATGCTTCAGTTTATTGGGAAATCACAAGCTCAGAAGAAAATATTTTAATCAGGAAATAAAAACTGAATATTATTTTAATGGGGAATATGCATGCATCATTATGCTGAGGTTCTGTTGTTTTCAGATTTCGGTTTCGAATTAATAAGCATTCAATTCAAAAATTAAGATGATATGTGGTTTGGTTTGGATTAGTTTATTAAAAAAATCGATATAAATTATAATTCAATTAAAATGTTTTGGATTATATTGGATGATATGACTTTTATGGATACATTTTTTAGAAAATTATATTACATCCTGTATCATTATAATCCAATATTTTCATTATTAAGCGAAAGAAATGTCCATTTATAAATATAGAAAATCATAATCTACTAGACTTACATGGACTCGTAGAAGATTAACACAGCAGCTACATATGGTCTAATGCTTCATTTTAAGAAACTCTCTAGATGAATTATACTTTTTCTTATATGAAAAGTAGAATGTGAGAATGAATACGTATTACAGGCAAGCGATTTTTTAACAAAAAAATATTTGCTGTTTTCGGAAAATTGATCAGAATCAATTGCATATACATTTTTATGAAAAAAAAAATATGCTTTACATCAGTATTAGGTTTTCTTTATCGGTTTACTTCTTATTGGATTGGATTGAACATCTTTAATAATGTGATGAAGAAACTTTAGTCTAGATTCGACTAAATTAGATTGAATTGATGAGTAATTTTTCGGCTGTCTTAATGATATATAATTTTTATAGTGATGAAACTGCAATCGTATTAATATGACATGACTATTAAATTATTTATATATTATAATGTCAATATTATATAGATTTAGCCTTTGTTGAAAAAGATTAACTAGCTCACTGCTCCGTTTATTAAAAGAAAGAGTTTAAAATTAGTATTCATAAAATCTTAATGTCAATCATTTAAAAAAGAGAATAAATGTAGATTTTTCATTATTTATTTATTAAGAACTATTATATTACTAATGTATCTCTAAATTAGTTGTCTGAAAATTGTTTTAACATGCATGAAATAATTGTTTCTAGATTTACCCATTCTTTTTTCAGATCTTTCATGATTACTTCAAACAACTTTAATAGGAAAGTTATTTACTTTTTATCTCTATCTACTTATAAACTGACATTGCATAAGAAAAAAGTATGACTTGACCATTTTTATCGTTGAATCTTAATCTGTTGTTGAAAAATTGAAGGCGTTCTTATAAATTAATTCTCTGGAAGAGATTAAGAAGTTGGATTAGTTGTACACTTTTACCCATATTTTGTTCGTGTATAAGACCAAATCCTAGCTCATCAAGAAATTTTATCAATGGAAAGTCTCACTACACGACAACTTTGGTTTCTACTTTCGGTAACATAAATATGATGAGTATCATAAATCACCTGATTAGACAATAAAAATTATATAAATTTCCATTTTTTTAAAAAAATAAAGTTATTTTAACAATAACAACTTTTAATATAGATAATACTAGTGTGACGACTTTACAATAAAAAAAAATATTATTTAGGTGACGAATTTTTCCTAAAGTTGTCTATCCAAAAACGATTTACCCATTAAATATACTCAAATTCCTAACTTTAGTAAAAGAAATTCACCATTTGATAAAAAAAAAAAAAACTTGAACCATTTGGGTGCAAAATCCACTCCCATAGGTTCTTATAGCTAATTCTAATTAGAAACCTGTTCACCAATGTGTGTTTTTGACTAAGAAGTGTTGAATCTTTACAAAATACTATTATGAAGGTTGTGTACATCAAACTATGCTGAATTTCAACCATGACTTAAAAGAGGTCTCATTATATATGCAACATTCTTTAAGACTGATCCTCTTTTTAGTCATTTTCAACTTATTGGAATTATGCTTAACGACACTTGTAAGCTCTTCATTGGGTACCAAAACCATTTTTCTTTGTTTTTCTTTATCTCTAAGATTACAGTTTGACTTTGTTGTGCATATAGATCAACAATCAAGTTGTTTATGCTGTTTGTGTCTGAAAAATGGAATTGCCTTTAAAACACACTACGTTTTGTCCTTTTGAAATTTGTAACAGGTGAGACCTTGCTAATTCAACAATGGTGCTAGGAAATTAAAAGGGATATTCATTTCAAAAAACATATTTATTATATTAGAAGTAAAAATATTATTTCAATTCCATTCTTTATTAATAAAAAATAATTTCATTCTTCGAAGGTTGATGATATGAAATTTGTGTTATTTCTTCATATAAAATAGTTCTTGCTTTCTTTGCAAACCAAATATATTTGAGGACGTTCAAAGTAAAAAGTATTTCTTCTATGCCCAAACTAATATGATCAGGATTTAAATCTGAATTATTTATTTAAAACACAAATCCCTACTATTTATAATAATCATTAAGAAAATGTGATTTTAATATGCTGTCATGTACTCTCACACATCAAAAGGTACATGAATTACTTTAAATTTTCTAATACATGTGTTCCATTTTTATGATTAAAAAAAATGGCAATCTCTAAATCATGATTCCATTGATATAATTAATTGAAAAAATCATAATTATATTTATATTTCATTGAATTATAGTTAGTTTATTGTACATCATTGTTTATATATATATATATAGATATAGATGAGCATGAGGTGACCCATTTAGCCAATCCGAAATTTCAACATCCCCAAACACTGGTGAATCACATAGACTAAATTCTATACTGTTAATAACGTGGTTTAAGTTAAGTATTACTAATAACAGCTAAACAGATTAAAAAATCCAAAGAAATGGTAAAAGACGAATTTATATATTCTTAACCATAGTCCTTAGTGTCTTAATCATATTATTCTAAATAATTTTCTGTTATATATATATATATATATATATATATATATATATATATATATATATATATTATATGTATTGGGAGAATCCAAGAGACATAACTGGAGAGATTTCATAAAAAATAAAATGATCCAAATCACATAAAGAAATAATATCACATTCAACTCAAAACTCTAAGACATATAGATCTTATTTTTTATATATTGTTTAACTTTTTCATTTTTACTCAATGTAGAACTCAGACTCACACTTGAATACCTAACAATATAAATATAGTTATTAATTTAAATTCAAATATGATTTATAAACATGCTAGTTAGCTGGTCAAATTAACTTTGAACACAAACTTTAAAAACTTCCGATATTTGGCTATAAATGAATTAATGTTTCAATTATAAGATCCTATGGACTCAAAAGTAATAAAAATCACTTTAAAAATACGTTAAAATTTGAAACTTATCTTTTATTGGCTAAAAATATATTATTTTCATCGAAGTTCATCTTATAAGATATGAATATTATTGTTTTTTTTTTTAATAGAACTAAATATTGTTATTCACATGTCTTTCAACGCAGTATCAATACAATATTATCTTTAGATTTGATGATAAGAGAAATACTTTATTATTTAAAAAAAAAATCTAAGTTGAATCATAAATTATAGTTAGCATAGGATAAACCAAAATCATTATACTTATAAAGTCATATTCATAGAAAATACATTATTGTTTATTTTTGTGTAGAATAATTATAACTTAAAAATGATTAATTTGTTTATCAGTATATCTGTACATATTGTAACTTAATATAAATATCCAAAAACTAGTAATTTATATTTAAAACCAAAATTAAAAACCACATATTATAAAAAATCTTAAATTGAAAATTAATTTTAAAAAAAATTCACAAAAGCAACTCAAAATCATACCAAATATGGTCCAACTTAATTTCATAAGTTCTCGAACCAATGTGCCATCTTTGTCTGTTGGTAATTTTCAAAACCGTATAATGGGAGGTACTACGAGCCTGAATAATTGAGAAAAACCATTAACAGTAAAAAGCAAAAAAAAAAAAAAAAAAAAAAAACAGTGGTGACCACAGTTTTATGTGATAATTCATTGGGAACCTTCAAAAGGATGTCTAAGATTATCTTGGTACATGAGTAAGTGCTATAAATTAACAAAACATAGATTAATACTTAGTGTTTACTCATCACTCCAATGTTTATTCAAATGATGCTTTATTCATGCAATCAATCAACTGCACATACACAAATATAATGTTCCAACTCATGTGAAAAACAACAAAACAAAGCAACTTTTGCAGTAAACGACTAAACGTAAGCTTATGTGAAAGAAATCACGCAGGCTTCTTTTTCACCATTTTATGTGATAAAGGAGAAAGAGACACACTATCACCATTCATTTATGCAGTTATTGTTATTGTCAGATGGGGACCCCTCCCTTTGTTTCTTTCTAAGCTTAGAAATTGCTCAAGCCAACGCAAGTTTCATGACCATTCATATTCACATTCATCAACATTTGAATGTTAGTTTAAGGTCCCTACATATCCTGACATAATGAGAATTACATCCTGAGATCAAGATTTCATCAAGAAAGTAAAAAAGGATGTATAATTCTTGACTAAAAAGCTCCAACAATTTCTTACATACCTAACTACTTTAATCAAATTCAAATCACATGCCACATTTGAATGGTATTTGATTACTAGTACTGATTAAAATACCATATAATATATGAAATCAATATGCCATGCCACTTTGACTTGGTATCTCCTTTTCTTTCTGAAATGGTTTTGAACCTTGGAGAGAAGCTTTGGTTAGCCAAATGATGGGGCAATTTCGCTGCTTTTTTCTTGAGAGACAAACCCATTACTGAGCAAGAGATCTTCATACACAAAATCAAGCAAAAGGGCTTCATTTTCACCTTCAATATTGTCATGATAGCCAAACCATTGAGTCTCGTTTTCCTGTTTCACGAAGGATGTTGAGTTTGAAAGAACTGAAACTTCATTGGATAGTGGTACACTACAACTGCTGCCTAGGCCTGAGACAAAAGATCCTAAAGGCAATGGTGAAGGAACTGGAATATGTGTCTGCTCCAAACCCAAAACACGAGACTCAGCTGAGTTCCCATGATCAAAGACACAGTCTTCAACTTGAGACTGAGGAGTAGTGGAAGTTGTGAACTGTGGACAAACAGTATTGACAGTGGCATTGGTGTTTGCTACCAAAAACTTTTTCTTTAACTTAGTGTTCCAATGGTTCTTCACATCGTTGTCTGTTCTCCCAGGTAACTGAGCCGCAATAAGGGACCACCTAACCCCAAAAACCACAGCATATATATTCACTTGGTGATATTACATAAGGAATGAACAAGCAAAATAAAGCATTCTTAAACATGTTAATCTAGATAAGTGTTTTAATATGTCTCACGATTTACACATTTTTATTGGTAGTTGCTACGTACCCTTAGAAAACTGAAGGTTTTAGCACCGTGACAAAAACTTTTAACCTTTCTCTTGGTTTTAATTTTGACTAGCTTGCTAAGTATATATACAAGGAAAGAGTAAACTTGCCTGCTTCCAATAGTAGAATAAAGGGTGCAGATAACTTGGTCTTCCTCATCAGTGAAACCTCCATGCTTGATATGAGGTCTGAGATAGTTCAGCCATCTCAGACGACAACTCTTCCCACACCGCTTAAGGCCTAAAGTTAAAGAAAACACACACAAAAATAATGAAAGAGCTTAAAACAAAAGTAGAACACCCAATTGAAACAAGTGGAAGAAAAACGAAAAAAAAAAAACCTGCTTTCTGTGGGAGAGTTATCCAATTGCCACCAGTGCCATGTTTCTTGAGATAGTTTTTGAGGGTTTCATCTTCTTCAGGAGACCAAGGACCCCTTTTGACGTTAGCTTTGTCACAACATGGAGCTCTTCCCATGGCCAAGGAGAAAGGCACTGAAGGCAGAGAAGATTTGAAAGTGAACAACAGTGAATATGGAGAGTGGAGAAGTGTAGTATATAATGTAAAATGGATTGGGATTGGGAAGTTGGAAGGTTTGAAAAGTTTGACTTTGTCTGACTGACACACACTGATAGAGCTCTTTTATTTGTTTCCTTTTTCCTTTGTGTGATTTTGTTTTGTTTTACTTGTTGCTGTTGTGTCCTAACTCCTAGCCAGTTTGCTCAGTGTCTCTAACCTATGAAGCTGCTTATCTTATGAAACAAGGCAAAGACTGAGTCAATGAGTGCAATGGAATGCAATAAAAAGTACTATTATCATATTCCCTTCTTTTCTCTCTCTCCCTCAATTTTATCATATGTGATGATTCACGTATATCATTCATATATAGCACTGTATTACAAAGTTCAAAGGGATTTGAAACATATATGATATGATATGATATTTTAGCTTTTGAAAGAAAGTGCTCAACCAGATCAGCTTTTGAAAGAAAGTGCTTAATAGTATCAGCAGTTTAGGTTATAATTTTACAGATTGCTTGGAATCAGGTGTAGAGAAATATTTTGTATTATATGAATATTGTGATCTTGTGTTGAATGATGTAACTTTGATGAAAACAACAAAGTTGATTACAAATGCATACTGACCAAATCCTATCTAACCGACAATTAAAGAATAAGAATGTTATTTTTCTTCTTCTCTTCTTACTCAATTTAGTTTTATCATTGTACTGTCTTATTATAATGTTTTAACTATTACGTTAATCTACTTGGTGAAAATGTGACACCAACATAATTTATAGTAGCATAATATGAAAAATATAATACTAAAAATACAACTTAAACAATTAGTTTATAAATAAAAATTACAAGAATTTAAAATTAACTAGAAATAAGAATTACAATATCACGTAATCATGTTATACTTTTATCAAAAAGTCATCAAATACTTTTATTAAAAGATGAAAGTAAGTATTAATATTATGGTGTGTTGTGTTTGGCACTGGTAGGTTTTGTTGTGGCTTGCAGAGGTTCTCAAAGTGGGCTCACGGTGGCTGGCTGATGTTTTGGTGTTGTGGTTGTGGTTTGGTGGAGGTTGTCACGGGGTTAAGAAGGAGAAACAATTAGGACAAATCCGAAAAAAGAGCAATAAAAAAAATTAAAAAATCTCATCCATTCAACAGTTAAAACACACTCTCCCGCTGTGTGAGATACCAAGATAGCTGCAACCATTTTTTGGTATGAAGAATTGATGAAATGAGATACAATAATGTGTTTCCAAGGATGTTAGAAATCGTTTATGTTTGGATGGGACTGACTGTGCGTTTATGTTTTTATTAGAAATTGTTGAATATTCCTCCCTTCATTTCATTTGTTATTTAAGGTTTTTTTACCTATAATAAAAATAACGATAAACAGTCAGTAAATAATTTTTTTACTAAAATATCTTTACATTTTTCTCCTTTTGATTATTTGTAATTGTTTTATTGAAACATATTGCACTTAATTAGTTTAGGGTTTAGAATAATATTCCCATACACCAATAATTGTTGAGCAATATTTTCTTTCACCTAATTGGTTCATGGTTAATAACGAAACAGTTTATTTTGTTTGTTTAGAGTAATATTGAAATAAAATTATTATTATTATTATTATATTTAAATAAATAAATGAAAATTATAAAAAAAATGTTTAAATGACATTATAAAATGAAAAGTAGGGAGTAATGTATAGTAGAATGTAATTTTCATTAATTTTGTAAGTGTGAGTTAAGTATAAATTCACTTTTAAGACAATATTAAAGTAATGAAGAGTCTATTCTAATTAAATTCTTTTATGTCATCATTATTAAGCTCTTTTTAGATTTACAAATATATAATTTTATATTTAAGATATGCATTATTCAACTTAAGAAAAATATATTAGAGATTTCATATTAATTAAAAATAAAATAAAATTTAATAAAATAGTATCTCAATTTACAAGTCAGCTATGTGAAGCTGAATTATAAATAAACTCATGTTTTAGGAAAAGTTTTAAAAATATAATTTATCCTAAATCCTAGATGAAGAACAATTTATAAGACATGGGAGTTTGTATAGTGTGTATTACATTATCTTTACTCATTAGGGTCGTTCGTGTAAGATTTTAATTTTTATATAAAGAATAGCTTAAATAATCTTTTTAGTTCTTTTATTTATTTATTTTTATTATTTTTTAAAGATTTTAATTTGATCATAAGTTTGTTTAAAAATAATCCATAGGCCTCTTCTAATGATTTTACAATGTAGTGTCTAAATTTCTGTGGTTAGATAACCATCTATCCTTTTTATGTATTTGTGTAAGTATATTGTTTGTTTTTGTAAAGTTATGGTTCTATCTTATCTATGTTTCTCATCTTATTTCCGAAAATGACTTTAGTTATTGTTTTCATCCATCGCTTAACTATTTTCATTCATTCTAAGTTATTCTACGATGAAAGTAAAACCACGCTTAGTTACTATAATATTCTTTTATCTCTTTCATCACCTCCCTCATAATTTCTACATTGGAATCTTCTAAATTTTGTGATGATATGTTTACTTAACATAAATCATATCTTTCTCAGCCGTAACGATAGAAACATTTTAAGCACACCAACATCAATTTCAAGTGATAATGCAAGTATTCAATTCAACAACATTGCTTTCAACAAGCATATGGTTTCATAGTCCCAAAGTCATCGTAGTGACACCATTATTAATGCCATTAAGCCAAAGTGATTACTTACCCTACATTCTTTCCACTGATACATAGCAGTCTAGGATTTGAAGAGTGTGATCCTACTTCACCCTAAAGAATTTGGTGATTGTTATGTAAAATATGCACTAAAACAACAGGTGGAATAGGTCTTACCACATGCCATGCAGGGGTTAATTCTCCTTCATCCATGGTTGCTCAGTACAGGCTATTGGTCTCTGACAAAAGACTTTGCCAAAGACACGCAAATTTGGGTGTATAGTGTTGTAGAGTGTACTATAACATAACACTATACACAACTCATCAGAACAATCACTATGCCCCACACACAAACCAACCTTGTCCCTGCTCTTCCACCTTATTCAACAAGTTTCATTTCATTTTCGTCTAACACAAATCTAGAATTTCAAACTATTATATTTTTATTAATAGATAAATAATTGTATCTACTTTTATTTGTTATATATTTTCACATTTGTGAATTTACATTTAGTATTATATTCTATCTTATGGTATTTCTATATCAATTTAAAATCAATAAAAAAAACATACTTTTTTAAAGAAATATAACATTTTCCTTTTAGGTTAGTTAATGTAATAGATAAAATATCTTCAAATATAATATTAAAAACATGGTGAAAATACATCATGTTTAAAATACATAAAATATTATAAATCATTGTGAATGTCGTATGAAGAATTAAATATACAATAAAAATCGTGTTTTATGTAAAAAATAAATATTTTAAGGATTAAAATGAAAATAAATATAAAAATATTTAATTTAGATAATAAAATTTTAAAAAATGACTATTCATGTAGCGTCTTAAAAAAAACGTATTTACTAAACACTACTAACTAATAAAGTCAAACAAGTTGTTTAACTGAAAAAAAAAAATTACTGAAATGATGCATTAGTTTTAAAGAGAATTACGAATTCAAAAAAGCTTCCAATAGACCTACTACTATATAAATTTTTTTCTGTCTCTGATATTATACACCAAATAGATAAAACTTACATATCTCAGGTTCTGGTTCGTGATTCAAGTTTTAATGGAGTGCAATTTTTGGAAGAGTTGATAATTTAAATTACAATATTATTATATATCTATATTTTTAAATAATATATCAAAGAATTATCTTTAAATTATGGTTTTTTTGCTTTTTATTTGATAAATAAAAATGGGTGAAAGTGCCAACCAGCTGTTCCGATGTGGCCCTCCGAGTCCCATGCACTCTGCCACCCCACACGTACCAAACACGTAATTTTGCTTCCTCAACCCAAAATCAAAGATTACAAATTCTAACAAAATCTTTAAAGATGATCCATAACAAAAACACTTTGATTCAAATGAATAATTTATAGAGCATTACGAATTTTATAACTTGCATATACCAAGTTGATATTCTTGTGGTAGAACAATTCCCACAAAAGTCACTCACAACTTCCCTAATTGGAAAAAAAACAAGAGAATGCGATTTGGTATGCAATACACTTCTTAACTCTCTTTTTACCATATTTTATTTGATGAGGAAATTCACTGTAGACTTTACAATTAAAAATAAGAAAGGATAATGAAACGAAAAAAGAAGAAATGAAGTGCTTTAAAAAACATCTATCCTAAACATTTGCAAATTATTATTTAATAAGCGGTAGTAGCATGAATTAGTTTCGAAATAAGCGTTTCCTAACATCTGAAATGATTTTATATGATTCAGCGTAATAGCTATTTATAAATAAAAAAATGAGTTTAACTTTCTTCACAGATGCTGAAAGCATTTAAAAAAATCAAGTGGGAGGATTTAAGAAAGTGAGTTGACTCGGTAATTTAAGTTGATTGAGCTTAGCATCATACGTAGCTTTTAAATTTAAAGAATATGGGTAGAAAATGATGGTTGTAGAGTTAATCGGAGAGAAAGATATGAAGGTATCAATCCAATCCAAAACACAAGAAAGTGGTTTTATCTTAGTGGGCTTGTGCCTTTGGGATAATGTAAAGGATATTAATATTCTGTTTCAAGTTTGTAGGGGCAATCTTAGATTAATATACACTTGCAATGTACCATATTTTATTAGTCAATTCCATCAGAATCTTATCTCCAAAGTGCAACAACCCCCATGATCTTGTCTGTTGTTGTTCAAGTGCCATTAATAATTCATTTCCAACAATATCTTTTCTTCTCTAAGGAAAAACCTGTTGCCATCGAACCAACACTCTTCCCTCAAACCGGGGGATGCTACCAAGCTTTTTCATCCATGCTTGCTTCCACTCTTAGGGATTAGTTTCAAATCTTGCTTTAAAAATATTTCCTCAAGTCATAAGTTGGAGTAGAAATCTAAGTGCTTTTACACTGTTTCATGTTGACATCCATGGATTGGTATGAGTTTTTGTTTCTTGCATTGCATCAATTATATAAATGATATTTGTACAAGATTACTAGCATTACTATTATTATTAGCACCCTGAAAAGATGTAGGAGTGGATAAAGATACTGAAGTTAACCAGATATATAGTGACTGCACACCAAAGATTTTATGGTGAGTACATGCATGTGTGAATGGGAAAAATTTTTCTCCTTTCTTTCACCGTTCCAAATTGGGTTTTACTGTTTAAGTTTGACTATGAAATAGTCCTAAAATCTTCTTTTCATTCCTTAGAAATGGTAGATTCAACAAACCAGGTCAAATTAATTCGGTCCTGAACGAGTTAGGATATTTATTTCTGTCGTAAACCTGTCCCACGTACCAAAATTTACAAATTCCAAGCCCAGTAGTAGGTGAAGTCTTTACTTCTGGGAAAATATTTCCAACCGACATGATTCAATAAGAAAAGAAAATTGACTCCTCTCTACCGTGTAATAAGTTACCACAAAAGATAGAATTCACTTTAATTATTTTTATAAGAAACTAGAAGTGATCCTTACTCTTTCATGAGAAAAAAAAGTTCCAATAACTTTATTTTTACTCTCGTTTTCCTCTCCCCTTTCTAGCGTTTTTTACGTGCTACTCAATACTATGCGTTTAGTATAATCTTACAATAAAAGCATATTAAAGTTTTGATTGAAGAAAAAAAATGGTGAGGTCCTTAAAAGGAGTACACAGTTGGGGTGTACTAAAATGGGCGACCATGTGCGATGAAATAGCTTATGAGGGAAAATGTTTGCATCAGCCGTTAACGTCAATTGTTGATACCAATCGACGAAGAATGGTAGTTTGCTCCTTTCCCTTTCCTCGTTTGCCACCCTTCGCACGCAAAGCTAGCTATCAGCAGCACAAACTCCAAACCACTATTTTCAATGTATCCCTTTCAAAGTGGATCTCATGTTATAACACACTAAATGGAGATCAAATTTAATCAACACTCTCTGCCACTCTAACTACCAAATGCCCCAATATGCAATCTAAATTCTATGACTCCTTCAAACATACGCCTACTTGCATCACAACTCACCATCTTCTGTACCGTGATTTGGCAACACTTGTGTATACGTGCACTTCGCACCACGTTTCTTCTGCTGCTGTTTATCAGCATTTTTGACACCTAGATCTTCCCTTACACCTCATCCTTTCTCATCATTCTATTATTATTAATTTTTCTCTTGCCCACCACGAATATTGGATTCCTTTTGTTTTATGGTTTTAAGACCAAAACAAGAATGATACTGATAGCAAGTAAACACAAGTGCATGTGTAAAGATTTTATTTTGGAGTGATAAAGGACAGACGTTTGAATTGTTCATAAGACATGAGAAATATTTGAAATTTATACATGAATGAGATGAGATTAGTGCAAATAAACACGGTAGTTATGACACGGGAATTATATAATTTCATCATCCGGTGCTACCTATACAAAAGCTTAGTATCTTGAACGTCCCAGAAATGCCCCAAAAAACGATTATACTCCTTCGCTCAATAACTTCTTCAGTCTTCTTCACCCATACCTTCAGAATAGGCTATTTACAAAACATAAGTGGAACCTTCTTCCAAAATAAATCTCGCACTACCAATCTTCATTTTCTTCTCCCTCGCATTCTGTACACACCGAGGGAACCATAACAAAATGAAATCAGCGACTCACCAGCTCCGACACCCACCCAACATCCGGACCAACGGGCTCACCCGAACCCGACCCGTCAAGAGCATTCTCTTTGCTCAACTTCTCAAACATCCTCGCTCTTATGTTTCTTCCAGACTCCACCCTCTCCATCACAGGCTCCTCCTCGCAACTCTGATCCCACAGGTCGAAGTAGTTCACCCCGCCGCGAACCGGAGCCTGCGTTGGGGTCGAAGGGAGACTGAAGAATCCGGGTCGGATCACGGGTCCTCTGGGTGATCCGAACCCGGGAGACCCTATAACATTCCAGCACGAAGGCAACGACTTAACCTTCCCCAGTTGCAAGTTTCTAAGCGAAGCAACCATCTCGTTAACACACACAGACCCCGAACGAGTCATCGGCGACATAGGCGGTGACTCCACCGGCGGCGACACCGACCCGGGAGAAGACACGAAGGGCGCCACCGCCTTGGAGGACTCGACCGCATGTCTTAAAGGAGACCCGTCGTAGGAGTCAGCACTGCGTGGACTCTGCTGCGGCAAAACCCTCAGTTGCTCCGGCGTGTGGGCAAAGAAACACACCCGCCGGCGGCAACTGGTGCCATCCTTGCAGGGTTGAGTACGGTAACGAGCAGGGTGGAGCCAGCACTCGAAAACCCCGTGCGCGTACTCGCATGCGTCACCCTTCTTGCAACTCCCCTTGCGAAAATCGGGGCAGGCCGTGCCGGAGTAGTGATACTTGCGGGGATCACGGCGGCGAGCCTTCTCGCCGGGGTGGGCGTACGGACACTCAGTCCAGTCATGTGACCTGCCACGTGCGCATCTCCGAACCTTGAACTCGAACATGCGGAAATGATCGCAGGAATAGGCGTCAACCGGGACTTCCGGTTCCAGGGACGGAACATCAGAGTCTGACTCAGCATCAGTTGAGTCGTAGTGCTGAAGCGCGCTAAGCGCTTCTTGCAGAGAGTACGGCGAGTAATCGGCATTGGCGGCGTACGGTGAAAATATCTCCGGCGAGGATTCGTGGAGGAGCGGCCACGGTGGCACGTGTACGGTTGGGTTTGCGCGGTGGGTCTCCCCCAACATCATGGTGCTGCTGCCTTTGATGGATGTTTTAGTTTTATTTGGATTCGATGTTTACGCCTCTTTCGGCATGGTTAGTGTCTCTTTATAAACTACCTCAGTACATGCCTTTAACCCTGGTTGGGTTTACTCTAACCGTGGTTCTCTTTGAAATGAATGAACCCAGCTGAACTCCATTGCGGTTAAAGTTCTTGCGGGCTTTCCTTCCCTCACCGCGCTAGTCTGTCACAGACGCGCGGTTTGCGTCTTCGCTTGCCACGTACGTGAACAGGTGTTGATGCGCTGAAAGCCTATGCATGAGCCGTTGGATTCTCACGTGCTCCTCCTAATCACCACTTTTTATCTTCCTGCTCTTCCCAAAGCGGTGGAATGGAGCGTATCATAAATAAATCCTAAAATAACCCAATCTCTCTTTACTGCCAAAATAAATTAATAGATATTCTTAATTTTGTGTGTCATGTTAAATCATAATTTATCTCTATTAAATCCTCCACCTTCTTCTTTCTTTACCAGCAACTAATTAGAAGATTTATAAATATTTTTTCTTCTTCTAATTATTTTGATGAATTTCTGAATTTAAAAAAATTATATTCTTCCTCTCTTTTCCTTTCTTTTTTTTCATTTTTTTTTGTCATTCACTGTGTTCTTTCTTTCAATTTTTTTTTCATATTTCTCTGTCCATGTCCATGATATGATGTAGTAGTTGATGGTGATAATTGTTTTGAACACATGTACAGTTGCTGATGAAATTTATTGTAGTGAAAAGAGTAGATGAAATTGAAAAGCTATATTATTGTGAAATATATTTATTTTCAGTAGTTGTATATATTAGTCATGGAAAAACAAATTGAAAAACTTGAATACTTCTAGTTTATTCTCCGTGTATATATTCATTAAAAATGAAATTATATTCTTAATTTTTTGTTAACATTTAATTTAATCATTATAAAGTTCTAATGATTTCCCCTGATATAGTGGCATCAACTTTCCAACCACAGATTTGATCAACTACTATAGTAGAATGACAAAGTTGTTCCATATTGTAATGAGATGCCGAGTATAATTTATTGTAGTCCCTCTTTTTTCATGATACTAGGTGCAAACACGATTAGTTTTTAAGTATAATAAGAGATATTGAACCGAATATTTGTAAGAAAAACAGTATTTAATCTGTAAATAGTTTTGATTATAGAAAAGTGGGGTAAGAGAATAGTTGAATGGGTGAATAGAGAAAGGTTAAAAACCAATGGGCAAAGGAAGTGTGGTTTCATTTAGTGGCATTAAAGTCGCGGTGGATCGCTTCAAAACTTGGAAAGTAACGTTTCTTGCTATCATGACACTTGGAAATCTTCTATTATGCTTTTTTTTCTATTTTACTTCCATTTCTCATAATTTTATTATGAATTGAGTGTTAATGATCCAAATAAAGAAGAACTGTTGGTGGTAACATAATTTGTTTCCTACAATGGTTATATTTTGATTTTCCTTGCAAAGAAGAAAAAAATTGCAAATTTATAATTGATAGTGTAGGAATTATTTTGTGGGCGTGATGAGCATATGATCTAAAGTCCAATGCTTGACTTTCATATGAATAGTGATTTTGGCCCCTTACCTTGTCGATCTTATCGTTTCAATTTACTTCGCAATCGTCCATTTTGTCTTTATCATTAGGAATAGATATTATTACTATTTTTTTTTTTTTTTTTTTTTTGTCTTTATCTCCCGATGCCTCCTCTTATAATCGATTATATCAACATTATTTTATTATCTCTATTGGGTAAGAACCACTTATTCCAATGTTTAACACCATGTAAAAATGTTAAATTAGGATAAACTATTTATTATTGATTCAAATACTTTATGATTAAATTATAAAAAGTTAACTAGGAATTTTATCACATTTCATCTCGCACCTTTTAGGTTGAAAAAAACATGTATCATTTGTTCTAGTTTGTCTTGTTCAATAAATTTAAATAATGATTCTTTATTTTATTAATCCTCGCATAACCCTTGGACGAAAGTGGGGTTAAATCATCTCATCGCTTTCAACTTTTTCTTCTTTTTTCTCTCCTTCTCACTGGACCTTATTCTGATTTTCATTCAGATCTTTTCTAAGATTTTTGATTTATTTAGATCTGAAAACAAATAAAAAAATGTAAAAGAGTGTTTTCATTCAATTAGAATTTTAATTTATATTCTTTTAACTAAAAAAAATTCTTTTTAATTGACAAATTTTAAAAAAAGTTGGGCTTTGCTTAAGAAATTATCTTCCCAGCTATAAAGTATAAGACCCTCCCTTACCCTAAGATCAAAGTCTTTATTTAAAAAAAAAAAAAACACAATTATTTAAGTCTTTGTTGAAATAACAGGTGATAATAACAAGCCAGAAATATTCTGAAACAAATTAGGAGAAACCTAAAAGAAAGGGCTAATAAATTAATCACAACTTTATCAATAACAGGAACGAAAACAAGATGCATTCAAGCCCTGACGTTGTTTTATTTTATAAGTGTTGTTTTAGTTGTCTTTTTCTCCAATGGGGTTTATGCCTCTAGCTACAACATCACAAATCATAATATATAGAGAGAGTGAAAAAAAAAAAACTATATCACCTTTTTTCATTAAATATTGCCATTTTGAATATGCTCCAAATAAACTTTTTTTTTTTTCACAAGGCATGGCTTTGCCTCACGTTTTCATGACACACACTCTTTGCTTAAATTTCTGCTAAAATTAAATAAAAAAAGTAAATATACACTAATTCTAACACTCATTCAACAACCTAATTATAAATAAATAAAGAATATAAAAAGTAAACACGGTTACATATGTGTGTAATATTTAGATATTTGATACAATGAATGGTGTGTCTACAATTGTTAAAAAAAATGCTTAAACAATTTATTGTATTGTAAGATCAAAATGTTAAAAATTAGGGTTTAGGGTTTATAAAGTCAACATTTTAGGTTTACTATTCATAACACTGTCTTAATCTTGAAACAAAACTTCACGATCTTATTTTATTTTTTAAACATAAAACGGAATTATTGTTATTAAAATAGCAACTCCAAGAAAAAATTGTTTTCAATGCATATAAATTATGCATCGCCGAAATAGGACTGGTCATAAGCTTGTTAGGAATAACGATATAACCCACAATAAAAAGGGAACCAATTTAAAAAATATATAATATAATTATATATCATTTTTTCTATTTTTGTTATTTTATGAATAATTAATTTTTTTATTTTATATTTTTATTTAAAATTATACATATGATTAAAAATATTGATATAGTTTTTATGAATTTGTTATTTTTATAAATTTATATTGAATGAATTTTCTATTTAATGTAACATATTAACATGTAAAAGATCCATGATAAAAAAAAAATAAAGTCCTTACTTATTTAAAAGGGTATGAAATACAAATTAAAACCCTAATTAAAGAACTAAAATTTGGTAATTCACAAAGAACCAAAATCTATGTAACTTGTGTAACAAAATATTAACAATAAAAGAGAAATCTTCTTTTATTTTGAGGATAAATTTTAAGGTAATTCGACATGGAAAAAGGGATAAAAAAAAGAATAAAAGATAGAGGTGATTATATAGAATATAATATAATATTTCTTAAAAAAATCTTGTAAAATAAAATAATGTCACGCCGCACGTACACCATTATTTACCGTAAATCCTATGATGTAAGCGTGCGCCAATTTCTTTTCCTTTTTTATCTATTGTAAGTTATCCCTTTGGTTTGGTTTGGGATCTTTGATTAAAAAAACAGATCTATTATCGTAATGCTAAATCAGTGAGTGAAATAAGAATTACTATAAACTTACTTTAACTACTTTGTCAGCAGTAAAATAGTTTGATAATTATGCATTGTGTCGCATTTCAATGAATAGGGTAGTTTAGTTGGAACTTGATGTCCCTTAAGTATATGACAAATCGTTGTTGGAATTGTAAGATGTCGTGATCAGAATTGAATATTAGTAAAGCCACTCTGCATTCTGATGGAGCATCAATTCTTGGTGACAAGGATGATTCTAAGTGAGGATATTTTAAATGCTTTTGCAGATATTATCCAAATCATGCATCAATCTGCTTGAAAATCCAATCCAATTTACTCAGGGAGATGAAGATGATGAAAAGAAAGAAGCTTCCATTTCAAGGGTTTCCAATATTTACCATGTTGCATTCATTGTGTTATTATGCATGTTTGGATGAAAATATGGAGGATGATAAGTTGGTTAGTCACGTGAGGGAGTCACGTGAGGAAGGGACAGGGCACTAGCCGACAGAAAACACGGTGTCCGTACGATGAAGTAAAATATGGGGTGCAACACATGTACGGATTCATCCCTTATCCACGCGTCCTCCTTTGACCAAACACGTGTGCCGTGTCCTTTTCCCACTCTCACACCAGCTCTCCATGATCTGCCACGTGCCGTGTTGTTGTTCCTCTATCTGCTCTCGAGATTCGCGTGATCACTCTTTCTTTTTACTGCCTAAATCCATCCCTATCCCTATCCATCTTTCTTTTCCCTTCTTTTTCTTTTTCTTTTATTAAAAAACAATAAATCTCCTTTGACCGCATTGATATTATCGTCTCACAAATACCATACTGCACTGTCAAATCTTATTATTTTATCTTCACCCATAAGCTTCATTTTATCTTCTTTTATTATTTCTCACTTAATCCCTAAAATATCTCACACAATTTTTTATTGCCTATCTCTGCTGTATGATTTGGTTGGTTTCTCACACTGAATGAAGGGTAAAAAACTATATATCGCTTAACTTGAGTTTTCTAAATGTAATATTAAATTTCAATCCGGATATTTTTAATATTTAACTCGAGTTAAAAAAATATAACATGTCATTTGTTTGAGCTTTTACTACGAAAGAAAATTACAAAAATAGTACTAAACAGCAATAAGATTGCTTTGCTTCGTTTTTTAACACAACTATCATTACGATTAGAGTTTTAGTAAGAGTTTTTGTTTTTTTTTTAATCAAGGCAACCCTTAATTACTTGATTTCAGTAAATAACTTGAATAAAATATTTCATAAAAAATATCATATATTAAAATAAAATATTAAATATTTTCATTTTTTATAAATATTTTTATCTTTCTTTCGAAACTTAATTTTTAAAAAAATACTATGTCTTTTAAATTTAGGAAACCTGTGAGTTCTTTCAATATTTCTGAAGTAGGGTTTTCTCTTTTTCTTCACAATACAAGAGGTAAAATATGTAGTGAAATTTAAAATGTTTTAAATCAGACAAATTTGGTTTTAAGTAAATTTTTTCCATAAATTTGAATTTAAGGAAGATGATATTATAGGTTAAACAAACTAGGAGTGTTTAAAGATTTTGAATATTTATAGTTTTATAAAAATATTTCGTTTAAGTATTTTGTAATTAATTAATATCTCTTCAAATTTTTTATGTTAATATTTATTATATTTTGATATATATATATATATGAGTATTAAGTTTATCTTTTAGGATGTTACAATATTTATTGAGTTTTTAGTATCTTGAAAATATGATTTCTTCTTTTGGTTTAGAAATAGACTTTTCGTACCTCCTTTTAAGTTAACTCTATTAGGTTAGGTGTTGATGTAACCACAATGTTTAATGTCCTTTTGTAAGAAGTTGTCTAATGATGTCAAGCTATATATTTGATGTAGACTATGACTAAAGTTTTACATATGAAGTTAGAATTTTATAAATTTTGAATTGAAGTGCTTGGCATTTTTAGTTCAAATAAATATTTGTGAAAGAATCAATGAACTTTTCCCAAAGCGAATATATTCATAAATCACTATGAAAATCACATTGCACGCATCAGGTTAGTACAGTATCACGAGAAGGTAGAATAGTATGCTAGCCCTAAGTTTATTTTATGAAACTATGTGAGTTGAATTATGAGTCTAAATATAGTAGGGATCACGTGGCCTTGGTTAGTTGGAAGAGTTAACTTTATTTCAACGAGGACAAAGATAACATATATCTACCATTAATTAGGGCATAGTATGCGTACCTACTGTGCAAGGTATGAACATGCACAACACTAATCTAAGATTTTGAAGATCAGCTTTAATAGGGCACTGTTGCTTACCTTCTCTGTAAGGCATAAACATATGCAAACCCTAGCATTTGATTTGTGAAACCAGCATCAATCTAATGTTTTTGGTAAGTTTTTTTTATAATTGTTAGCACCTTTTTCAAAGCACGAAGATAAATCTAATGAACCAACTCATTCATGCTTTGGAATTTTTTTATCTGGATGAAGTACGATCTTGTTAAACTATATTAACAATTTCTAACTTGCTTCAATAAAGCTTTCATGTTGGGAGATGCACCGAAAAATCTGAAAAGATTTAGTTCGAATGAGTTATGAGAATTTACAATACCATTAATGAGTCTCTGGGTTTTTCTTTATATGGTTATATTTTAAATTTTATTTAATGGATTAATCAAATAACCTAATGTTTGATTGTGTTAATAAAAGTATAATAAGTTAATTGAAGGCGTCATTTTACTTTGAAATTATTGATCATTGGATATAAGTTATTTGAGTATAAAATATCAAATAAAATTATAGATACTTTCTCTTCCGTTTGTTCATTCTTTTTTTTTAACTTTAAGATAATATATTTTTTTAATTATACTCTTATTTTTATTGTATATATTAAAAATAGTTTGAAGATGACAACTTTTAAAAAGCATGATAAATATTTTATTTAAAATTACTTTAAAAATGGAAAAACTAAATATTTTTATTGATTTGAGTGAACCTTTACCATCATATTATATAAATGAGAACGAGGAAGTATTTAAAAAAGCGAAAATGATACCATTACAGGTATACGTGGAAGAAGGTTTTTATTATATTAAAAAATAAAATACATTATTTTTACCGAGCACGTTTATGAAACTCTGTTTGTGTTAGTTTAATGTCTATTTAAGCTGTGATTGATTTAAGTTACGTCAAACATGAATTTTTTAATCAAACTACGAATTTATTTTACGTATATATTTTATTTTAGTACATTTAGATTTAAGAAAAAAATTAAATATGAAAAATCAAACATATTTTTTACATATGTTTAAGAATTATATTTGAATAATAATATTTTTTTGTTGGGAGTATTACACCTTAAAGTAAACGTATTCTCTATGATATAGTTTCATAAAAAAACCATAATGATGACCTTTCAAAATTTAAAACGATGTACTGAAGGAAAATAAATTATTATTTTATAAATGAATATAAAATAAAAATTAATTAAAAAAACTATAATATGTTAATAATTTAGTATAAATTTGATCTGAAAATAAATTTTTGTATGAATATTAGAAGAATACAATTTATAAAATAAACTAACAACACTTAAAACGACTATTCTGAGAACTGAATATAAAACACTCTGAAAATCTTTTTTTTTTTTCATAAAAAAGTAAAAAACGAGTGACCACCTTTAACTGTCGGCAGTGAAATAAATATATTTAATCGTTAGTTATTGAAATTATTAATAAAGTTTATTTTAAATTAATAGAAAAACTATTTTAAGTTATTTTAAAACTATAAAAAACAAAGTGTTCCTTTCAAAATGAATACACCAAATTAAATATAACTAAAGGACGTCAATAGCTTAGTCTTTATGTACATAAATTATGTTTGGCAAATATAGTTCAACTAAAAACTTAATTAAAACAGGAAAAACTATGACATGACTCAATTATGTAAAACTGTCGGAAGGTAACTGATAGCTACAGCATTGCAACTAATGAGTAAAATATAAATATAAAAAATTGATGAATATAAATAAAATATAGTTCGTATAATGTTTTAATTTTAATTTATTAATGAAAATATATTCTGAGTATTTATAATTTCATTTGTAATTAATTCAAATTAGTTGTTTGTATCTATACTATATTTTTCACCTGTATCAAACTATTTTATCTAATTTTTTTCTTCTATTATATAATTTTAATTTCTATATTATTTTCAACTTTTCATATTCAGTTTTTATTTATTTTCTTGGAGTTGTATCTAAAAATATAAGATTATAAAATGAATTAAATTGACGAGAGTGATAGAAGAGGGGGGAGTAACCTAACTACCCACTTGTGTGGGGCTGTCAACATTCCCGGGATTTCCAATATCTACTTTCCTGTCCACTTGGAACTGATACAACCAAATATAGAAAACTACAATTCCAATTATTTATTTATTTATTTATTTTCTACATTTACATGTACAAATAGTTAAAATACACCAAAATATTTTACAAATATAAGATTAAGACAACTTACCACTGATTTTAAGTATTCTGTTAGATTTGAAGGCTTGTTTTTAAGTTAAACGTTTTTATAACTCGGTCAAAGAATATCTGTAAATGTAATTTGTGATAAGTTAGTAATGAAATAGGTAAATAGTAAAAGAATCATTGTTATACCTATTAGAGTATGTTATATTTATAAAAATAATAATGGACTGACTTATTATTTAACATAATTTATAATTATTAATTATATTAATTAAAGAAAATTATAATAATTAACATTTTTTCTATTGTGTTAGTATACAATTAATTTATGAAAAAAAGTATCTTATATTCGATTCTTCATTTTAAAATTCTACGACAGAGAGTAAAGATTAAAAAGATACTGCTAACTTGGATTGTTAACATCTTTTTGACGCTTTATTTGTTGGAAGCTTAATAACTTTGTCATAGTTTTATCTAGGAAAAACATCTTAATAAATTATAAAAAAATAATTATTTCTTGAACAATTAAATAATTTTTTAATCAATGAGAACAATTTCTCAGAATCAGAAGACTCGTGGATTATTCTAAATATATTTCTCGTAATTCACTATGGGATAGCTTTTGCAAGAACTTAGTGCATGCCAAATTCTTATAAATGTATTAAATAAAATTTATACAATATATATTACATCATACTCCCTAATATCATTATGTGAAAAAGAAAAAATTGTTTTGTGGTACGAGGTCTGCGTTTGCCTGAATTGGTAGACGCACATAGCTAAGTTTTTTTTGGAAAATCAAATCACTGATTACATTTCATTTAATATTTAATTTATTTAATAAAATATTATATAATAATAAATAATTATATTTTATTGTTGAATGTGCAATAGTTTTTTTATTAAATGCTATAATGTATTATCAAAATTAAACAATACGTCTGAATGGGTAAAACTATCAAGAATATTTATAACATTCAACAAAAGCTTTATTACAATTAAATGAAAATAAAAGAGAAAATTAATGATTCACTTCTGACAATATGTCACTAGTTAACACTAATAAGTTTTGACCACTCTGTGACCGTTAAAAAATGAAGGTGAATAGTTCAAAACAACACTTATGGAAAATTAATCACAGAACATCACTAATAATTGAAATGCACATTAGGGTATTTAATTATTGGAATTCAGGCTTTGCTTTTGGATGTCTTCATCTTTCACATGTTGCGTGCCCATATTGTGGCTGGGCTTTGCTTTTTGTCAAATCAAATACACAAAATTCAAGGTCAGTATTTTAAGTAATTATAAGGTTACTCTCTTTTGCTTACATTTTAGTTTTTTTTTTTTCGATAAATGTGTTTTATTTTTTAACGTGAATTAAAGAAAGTCATTACTTCACATAAGTTTGTCAAAAAGTATGAAGAAAAGTATGAAGATTTTGTAATTTTCAAATTCCTGAATTCCTTAAGGATAATTTTGAATTCTAGTGTATTATTTGGTTTGATGAATTGCCTAGTTTTTAAGGAGAAACATACAGCTCTTATGATAAACACCCTAAAAAATTTTGATTACAAAGAGTTGTGAACAAATTTATATAATAAATTTTACAATAAATTTATGAATTTTTTATTTATGTATTGTTCGTATTATTAATTTTTAAATACATTGAGATTTTCAATTCATCTTAAAATCTTAATCATCTATTATTTAAATATAAATCTCATACTTTCCTCTTGGGAAACATCTCTAAAAATAAGTTATAAGGTTGCAACATAGAAAGAGAAAGGAAACGACGATGCAATATCCATTCTTATCCAATTTTATACTGTTAACAAACCATGCGCACTAATCACTCATTAGGAATGTTTGGCCACACCTTATATATACATTAGTTAGGAGTTCTTTTAGTGACTTTTAAGAAATTGGAAGATCAACTTCAGCTTCAATATATAGTTCAATACTGTGTGCATGGTTATGAAAATGAAAAGCAGAGTCCAGTTTGAGAAAAGTTTTCAAAGTTTTGGCAAAATTTATTGCTAAGTTTGAGCTAAACCAATTCAAGAACATTTTAATTGGTTGGAACAAAAATGAAATTTCTGAAAAAGAAAACAATTAAAATTTGTAAAATAAAACATGAATATGTGTTTTTTTTTCCTGTCTTTTTAGAGAAAAACAAACAAATTGAAATCTAAAAGCTACCTAACTCAACCTGAATAATAATTTGGCAGGAACTGTTATTCTGATCAAACTCCATCATAGACTCCAACCTAAATTTTTATCCTACTACTGGTAGGTGCAGTGGGTCCATTTTTGCCCATGCCTATCCCAAGTTTTAATCTTTTTATCATTTAATTTTCTGAAAGCAATCAATTCTAACAAATGATATTGGGACATTTTATTAATGTGATCACAGTAAATCTAATTATGTCCTCCTTAATATGCAATTAGCTTTGTGTGTGTTCATTGTGATGTTTTAGTATTTTCTTTTTGTGTTAACCCTTTATGAACCTTTCTTTAACTCTCCATCTTTAATATACTTTAAGATTCTAGCTTAACACATTTTTGGTTTTAGACTCTCCCAACTTTCTTTTATACATTAGGTGTCTTTTATGAATTCACTTTTTCCTTAATGGTTGTAGTAGCTTTGGGTGGTTTCCACTTAAGTGTATGATAATTATTTCACAATTTCTTTTTGTCTTAAATACAAAACAAAGCAGGGATGAGGTGGTTTATCAAACGTGATTATCATGCTATTGTGAAAAGTTTGGACATTTTAAGAAAATAATATAAGAAACAAATGGAATGTCTGTACAATATGATTTAGTTGAGAAGAATAAAATTTTTAGGAAGAAATAATAAAATATATATTACTAAATCTTAATATATGTATTGTGAATAAGTTTCACATCTATTATTAAATTACTATGTAATATATTAATACGAGTATCCTGAATTATTTATTTATAAAAATGTATGTGAGATAAGTTAGTTTAAACATGTAGAATATTGTTATGTATTTAGAATAAAATATATTATGAGTATAGGAAGCAGATACTTTAGATGGGAACTAGTTAACACGTAAAATATATATGTGTGTGTGTGTTTTTTTTTATATTTTCTTATATAAATAATTAATAAACTGTTTTACATATAATAAATTGATACATTTTTATGACAGTATAATGTTTGAATTAATTAATAACATTTTGTCAAATAATTAAGTAAGTGGTTATATAACTTACATTGACTGTTAATATATTAGTATTTTTATTAAAAGTATGAGAGAGGAAAACTTCTAATAAAAATTATACGAAATATAAATGTTATTCTATTAAAAGAGAAATAAATGTGTATTTCAAATTATAAAGAATGTATGGGTGCACAGAGAAACAAAAGAAAAGATGGAGAAGGACTTGTAGACGGGCAGAGGCCCATTTAACATTCTTCAACGGATTGCTTCTTCCTGCACCTCCAAGGTTTCTTGAGCATCTCCATCACTTTTGTAACCGCAATTGGAATGATATTAATTCCTATTTATTCATTATCTATCTTACGTCAAATGTTATACGGGTACAAGTTTTTTAATACACTAAATTCTTATTTTTTTATTCGGGAGACGAGAATTATTTATTTCAATTTCTATACTTATACTCGTAATAAGTATTGGTATTTGTTCAGATTTTATTTTTTCATTTTCAGTTGACAAGATTGAAACTATTCTCTCTAATTTTTTATAGATAATTTTTGAGAATAAAAAAAAATAAAATCCGATGCACAATAAAAAAAATGAATTTGTTTTTATATTTTATTAATTCCATAAAAATGAATTTGAATTTGAATTGAATATGTTTGTTTTCTTGTGAGAACCTTGTTTTTAAATTCTTTTTAAACGGTCCGGTTTAAAAAATCAATGTACCCTTTATAATTTAAAAATGAATAAGAATACTTTTAGAATAGGCAAATTCGGATCCAGAAATAACTTCCATTTGTAAAAAAATTATTATATTATTAATTATCTTATTATATTATTATTTATTTTAAAATTTCCTATTCTGAAAGAAAATATATTATAGTCTATTTAAGAATTTCAAAATAGATAATGATATAATTATTTTGATATAATTTTATAATAAACAATAATATAATTATTTTGATATAATTTCAAAATAGATAATTATATAATTATTTTGATATAACTCAGAATAGGAAATTATATAATTATTTTGATATAATTTCAGAATACGCAACTATATAATTATTTTGATATAATGTCGTAATAAGCAATGATATAATTATTTTAACATTTTTTTCACTTCTGAAATAGACAAATTCAGAATAAGCAAGGATATAGTTAGATAATTAATGATATAATAATTTTTTTGACACCTTCAGTTCCAGAATAGACAATTTTAAAAGTTATTTTCAGATTTAAAATTATCTATTTCGAAATTATTTTTTATAAAAAAATACTTATGGAATTAACAAATTTGGAAGCCGATTTCGGATATGAAAATAACTTCTAAATTTGCCTATTCCGAAAATATTTTTAATGACCCATATTTTTTCGAAATAGACAATTTCATAAGTTATTTTCATATCCGAAATTAATTTTTGAATTTGCCTATTTCAAAAATATTCTTATTCATTTCTAAGATTAAAGTTAAGGATATTTTGGTGTGCATGATAATAATAATAATAATGAATGATGAACAATTTTAATCTCTTCTAAAAATTTGAATGTGTCTCAAGAAACACTTGAATGTCAATGTTAACTGGGTCCGTCAAAGTATAGAAAAATTAAATAAACGAAAGAGTTCAGATTTTAAAATTAAAAAAAAAAAGTTAAAGCAAACAAAGTTTTACTTAAACCCTAAATCACCCATCCCGCTTATAATTATGTACAACGATTGTGATTTAATCTTTCCTTTCTCCCTAGAGCTATCAAAACATTACTATTCTCTTTAATTTATTTTTACTTTAAATTTAAAAATGATAAGATAAAAATGAACTTAAAAGATGTGAATGTGCCAAAAATTACGGCATTGTATATGTACGTAAAAATTACAAATATTTTTAGTATTAATTGAACTTTATTAAGAGTTCTGTTCAGTAAAAGAAAATTGCAAGAAATTTGTACAAAACTATTAGCTGCATAATCAAGTAATAATGTTTCGTTTTTATAAAGAAAAATTATATTTTTATATAATAAATTATTTTTATTAAACTATAAACTTTAAATTAATAAAAAAATATAAAGTTTATAAATAATAAAATAGATGGTTATTCATTGTTTTATTCATAATTTTGATTTTTCTAATATTAATATTTATGAAATTTATTTAAATTTAAAGAATAAATAGAAAATCTCTAGAAAAAATAAGTGAAATCTCCTCTAATAAATATAATATTAAAAAGTATAATGTAAATAAATCAACAAAATATTGTAATCCCGTATAAACCCAAGAAGAATAAGAAAAGATAAGTGAAAAAGTATTTAAATCAGAATAGCTTTTCTTTATATAATGGCAATAATAATAAACAAGAAAAAAAGATAGAAATTAAGGTGTTTTGTGACTACTTTGATGTGTTCGTTTCTTTTTTTGAATACAAGTTCAGTTGAATACTTATGAATAAAAAGTTCAATTAAATATTTAAATGTGATTTAAAAGCTTTTCGTGTTATTTTATATGTGTATTCATGAATATATATGCATGTTATTAGTGTAGTAGATATTATAATTTGTATTATGAGACATGATTTAAGGTTGTGTCTTTGTTCATCAATTCTTAAATAACATTGAAGTTTCTTTCATCTTCAAAATTTTTTTCTATTCATAGTGTTTGAAAGAATATACCTATGTTTTGTAACTGTTGTAATACTAACAAGAAGCATGCCAATACCTAAGAAACAAAACAACGTATATAATTTATTACATCCAACATAGTTTACTAATTATCTTATAATTAATTATTATTTTATACACTTAAAATAATTAATTATTTTATTACAAGAGACAAAATAAACATAACATATTCATCAATCATATATCTTCTTATTTCCATTATATTGTTATTGATTATAATAATTTGATATGGTCTAACATGATTAAAAAAAAAGTAAAATAATAACTAATACATGTATATATGAAAGAAAAAGTTTTAGAAAAAAAAAACAAAGATGATGATTTTTGTCTGACTAAAAAATAGCTTAATAATAAAATAAAATCAAACAAATTAATCTTGTCACATGAGATTGATGTAATTCTCTGTATTAAAAATTGTGTTAATTTATAATTGAGAATTGATAGTTATATGATATATAATATATGCAAATCTTTTAACCTTATTCTATATAGTTTTTTGAAAATAAACTTAAATGTTATTATATATTGATTAATAGATGTTGATATGAACATATTGATTGAGTTAATCAGATATACATATTTGAATATTTATTTGATTTAAATATATGAGACTTGATTAAATTTTAGAATTGGTTAATTTAAAGTTTCAATTATATTAAAAGGTATTTTAAATTGTTAGTTTATTTTGTTTTTTTTTTATATATATTGTGTGTTTTTCCTTTTAATATATAACAATCGTATTTTACATAAAAACAAATAATCTTACAAATGGTAAAACTTTAACCTAAATGGATAGAAGACTTTTATTTTATTTTGAATATATATACATATTAAAATTCCTGTAAAAGAATATATTTTGAAGAAATATATATATTTCTTATAAAATTTTTAAGTTATATAATTATTATGGATGAAAGTTTTGGAACGTTACACTTTTGTGATTGGATCCAATGATTAGAATCTAACCAACATAACATACACCATTGGCTACATTAGTTGAATTAATTTGGATTTTGATTCTTTAAATATTTTAATTTTAAAAAAATTAATTGTATAAGTTAGATCTTTCAATTGTAAATGTACAATTTAAAGAAGTGTGGTGGAGTATTTTTCATTGAAAAATACAAATAAATAAGATATTTTTCTCTGACTTACAAAGAAGTGGTCCTTCTCCAGCTAAGTCTGTGTGTGTTGGATTGGTGGAAGCATGAAAACCACGCGTCGTACACAGACATCAATGATCGTACCATCACACTCTCCGTTGCATTTCAACAACTCTTCCTATTCATTTCAATTTATCAAACGTTATAAGCGTGGCTAAATATCATTTTCTTAACACCTACTCTCTTTTCTACATAATTTATGAAAAATTATGGAATTCATATTTTATGAAACACATCGTAGCAAAGAAATCAATATAAAATTGAGAACAGTTAAATTATTTTTTAATAACAATATAAAATAATACCGTCGAAGATATTATAAATTAACTATCTGAAATTCTAAAAAAGAAATGCAAGCTATATTTAGAGTCGTGTTGGTTGTGCTTATCAATCAACTTGTAACATATAAAATATAACAATTTATATGTTTGTGATAAAAATAAAGGAAAACATAATATATATATTTTGTGATTCTTATTTGCCCAGAGAGTTTATTATTAAAAAAGACATGTCATTTTATTAATAAAGAGTTAAACTTCTATAGACAATTGTTAGAAACAGACATTGAATACTGAATGATGGTTATATTATTGTTTTTATAATGACATATGTTTATCAAGAATAAGACTATGAAATTACATAGTTAATGAATATAATATTATATAGAGAGAGAGGGTTATAATAGTAAAGGTATACGTATTATGGAATTGTTGATATATGATGTAAATATTAAATTATATATTATTTTTTATATCAAGTTAAAGAAATAAGTCCCCCAAACTATGTAAAAAGACAACCTATTATATAATTACTTATATATTAATGCTTAATTGAATAACTAACTCCCTCTACACGATCATATTGAGATAAATATAGTTGTATGAATATTTTAGATATATAATATAGTCGTATACTAAACATATCCAACTTATTGAATAGTATGTAATTTGAATGTTTTAGGAAGTTATATAATTTGAAGGTATAAAGTTGGCACTAAAAGTAAGGTTAGGAGCCATTTTGAATCTATAATAAAACAAATAAGAATATAAAATTAGGAAAACAATTGAATCATATATAATTTTATATTTCTAACCTTGTAAGTGAATTCTCATATGTAAAAAATCACAACGAGAATTGGGTTCTATCTTAACTTATAAAAAAAAAAAAAATACAATGTGATTTATTTATTTATTTATTTTACTGTTCTTCTCCTGCTTTGTTACAAAAGTAACCTTAATCTCTGGGAAAGTTTTTATCCCAGGATTCATTTATTTTAAGCTTAAATATGTTTTATAATTCATGTAAAATGGGTGAGTTTAAAATTTGGTTCCTGTTATAAAACTTATTGTTTTAGGTTCTTTAAAATTGAAAATTACCACTTTTAATCTCAAGTATTATAGGATACTAATTAATTATTTATATGTTAACAAAAGTTAAATGGCTATGGATATTAGGGATTAAAAGTAGTTATTAAAAATGTTGGAGGGTGAAAATAAAATATATCTCATAGCGACTAAAACTAGAATTCAAATATTTCAAAATGATAAAAAATGAAGAAACCTTTTTCAAATAACTAAAGTCAAAACTTACTAACATGAATTTAAAACATATTTAAGTCTCTCTTTTATAATATGATATAATATATTTACTATAATTTCACAAATAATTTTCTAAATATATTATAAAACACAATAATTATTTTAAAACGTAACTCTGCGTTTATTTTTGGTTAAGGTATTAAATGTTATAGAAATAATCACACGTGTTCAAATTAATAAAAACTCATTCTGATATTGTTTTGGTTACTTAAAAAAGTAAGAAACTATTAGGATCCGATAGTTTTGCTTTTTGTTTAATGTGCTGAGTAGGAATTAGAATTCTCTCCGCGAATCATTTTTTTAAAATTTTCTCAGCAAATAATTTTTTTAGAATTCTCTCAGCAAATCAATTTTTTAGATTTCTTTTTTGAAAAGTGACGTTTCCATTTTTCTACTATTAATTATTTATATTTTAATAGTTTTAATCTTTTATATTTATTACATTAATATTTAATTAAATTTAATATATTTTTAAAAATAACCTTTCAAATTTTTAACTCATCAGAAATAAAGTACAGTTAATATATTTATTTAATTATAAAACTAATATTTTATTGTTAGAAAGCAACTTGCTACACTTTTTTATACTAGCACTCTACTACTATTTATATAATTAATAATTTAAGGGGTAGAAATATAAACACGTTTCCTTTACTTTTTAAACATTCATACTATAAGATACAATATTGAAAATTATTATGGAGAGTCAAGTTAAAATTATAGAGAAAATAATTAAGTTTTAATTTGTATATGGATTTAGGTAATAATATAAAATTCATTCCAACGGATAAAAAACTCAACACGATAAGAAATAAAAAATATATTTAGCATTTTAAAAAACTAAAATAAATATTTGAATGAAGAAAATCCGTATGATATGGAAAGCAATCCTAAAGATCCTTTTTAATTTGAAATTCTTTATTTGTGAAAATCTTTAGCTGTACAAAAGGAAATGAGGAAAATTTAGACATGTGAAGGAGTCATCGTATGTATGACCTAATACAGAAAGAGTTATATACAGTGAATGCACCGAAAGGGACAGATTTTAATGTAAGGTGCTGAAAACAAAATGAAAGTCAGCAGATTTTATGGTTGAGTAGATGCCTCGTCAGAAGGTTGGCCCAAAGTCTTTGGTATAACCACAAGATATGATTTCCCATGTAATGCTGACTCATGCTCATCTTCATCTTTTCTCTGCAAATGCTAGTAATCATAATATTATTTCTTGCAACCCCTCGCAGCAAAAAACTGCTCATTACCATGCATAACAGATAATTTTTAATTAAAATTTTCTGTTAAGGACTTCCACCCTCCAAATTCTCTGCTAAGGACATTCAAGGACTATATATATATAACTACCCTCTTGCCAAGCATTGCAGCCACATTCATTTTCTCTCTGATTTTTTCTGCTATTTGCCAGCTGTTTTCTGGTATTTTTGCAGTGCAGAGAGAATGACCATCCTCATTGAGCAACCTGTTCTACTTGGTATGATTGCTATTGCTTTTGCTTTTCTTTTTAGTTTGGTTCATAGTGTTACATAACTAAGCTCACATTGCATGCATTTCAGAGTCACAAGTTGAAGGGAAAAACGTTCTTGATGTAGTAGAAACCAATGAGCTTGTTTTGGATGGTGGATTTCAAGTGCCGAAAAATGAGACAAAGGATGGATTTAAGGCTCCGGAAATCAATTCGTTTGGCCAATCCTTCAGGTTTTATTTCCATTCCATGTTTTCTGATCTTGGTTTTCTTTCTCAATTTCACTTCTTTATAATATTTTTGGTTCATAGCAAAAGGTTTAACTTTTCTTTATAAGGAAACTGACTCGGGCTTTTGAAATATCTGGCAGAGATTATGTTGCTGAAAGCGAGAGGCAAAAGGGTGTGGAGGAATTTTATAGGTTGCAACACATAAACCAGACATATGACTTTGTAAGCAAAGCAATATATGTTCAATTATTTTCACCAATTGTGTGTCTGTTGGAGATTTGAAGAAGAAAATGCAATGCTGATGAAAATCCATTTTACTAATAATGTAGGTGAAGAGAATGAGGGAGGAGTATGGGAAATTGGACAAAGCTGAAATGGGCATATGGGAATGTTGTGAGCTGCTGAATGAGGTGGTGGATGACAGCGACCCTGATTTGGACGAACCTCAGATTCAACATCTGCTACAGTCTGCTGAGGCTATCAGAAAAGACTACCCTGATGAAGATTGGCTTCATTTGACTGCTCTCATCCATGGTACATGTACCCTTTGAACTTGGTTATATGTTTTTGGAATTGAAAGTTAAAAAATTTTAAAAATGTGTTAAAAGTGCTTCCCTTTTTGTTTTTTTTATATGAAAGATTGTTTGCTAAAAGTTGAATTTATAATTCAGAAGGAATAGTTATGCTTATCCTGATTTGACCCGGTATGATTGGAATATTTTGGATCTTACTCTTTCTTTCAACCAATAGGGACTAACATGATATTGTTGACTTTTTCAGATCTTGGAAAGATTCTTGTCCTTCCTGCCTTTGGTGAGCTTCCTCAATGGGCTGTTGTTGGTGAGAACACTTCTTCTCTAATTCAATCATTGTTATTGTTTTTATCTGCATAATAATTCTTTTTTTGATGTTTGAATTCAACATTTTAATTGAATTGAATGTGATATTTGCAGGAGATACATTTCCTGTAGGCTGTGCCTTTGACGAGTCAAATATTCATCACAAGGTATAATCATTTTTTCCCAAGAAAGATGTTAAGAAAAGTACCTTTTATTCTTAATAAGATTATTAACTAGCCTAATTTCATTCCTGATGCAGTATTTCAAGGACAATCCTGATTACAAATGCCCTGATTACAACACTAAAAATGGGATCTACACTGAAGGATGTGGACTAGACAACGTGGCCATGTCATGGGGACATGATGATTACATGTATATGGTGAGTCTGCATAAAAGTTTATCACTTATGTTTCAAATTTTATACACATGCACATATTTTTAACATATGGTACTTCATTCAAGATCTAATAATGTGAACAAACGTTGGTATTGTGAAGGTTGCTAAAGAAAATGGCAGCACTTTGCCATCTGCAGGATTGTTCATTATCAGATATCACTCTTTCTATCGTAAGATTTTCCTCTGTAATTTTTATCTATAAACTTTGTTTCGTGTCTTTGTCCAGCATATATAATATGTGTGACATGATTGTGCAGCTTTACACAAGGAAGGTGCATATACTCACTTGATGAATGAAGAAGACTTTGAGAATTTGAAATGGCTCAAAGTATTTAAGTATGTTTCTGTTTAAGTTCTGTGAGTTTGGTCATGTGTACATCTTTTACAGATTCTCACATACGTAGCTTTTGATATGATTTTTTACAGCAAGTACGATCTTTACAGCAAGAGCAAAGTTCTGGTTGATGTAGAGAAAGTTAAGCCATACTATATATCACTCATTGAAAAGGTGAGAGTTAAATCCCAACTTTGGCTAATTTTATTTTTTATTTATTTATTTATTAATTTTTGAATGTGTGTTCTTATTTTCTGAGTTGTTACTTGCAGTATTTTCCTTCAAAGCTTAAATGGTGATTCATTTGAGGTCAAGGGAGTGAGGAGAATAATTTTAATTATTCTGAGGAAGCGATCTGCCGAATTATTTGATTTTTTGTTTATCTTTCATACTCGAGCATATTAGATTGCTGTTCATTATATTGAAATGCATTTATCATTTTCACTTGCAATTTGCAATCTTCCAATAATTGAATTATTCATATCCACCATATAAAATATGATTTTCGCATTTCTTCTTATAGTTTCCTCTCTCTCTCTCTATATGATAGTTTGTGCTTTGTTGACCGGCGAATATTCTATTAATATAAAATTACTGGTGAATTCGATCGACTGCAAATTTTTACTTAAATAATGTGTATTTTCTAATAATTATTAATATTTGAAATAAAATTAAAATAATGAAGTAAACCAAATAATATACATGCATAGGATTAAAAATAATCTGTGGATTCACTTAAAGTATCTTCTATGAAATATTTTTAATAAAGTCTAAGAATATATTCAGCTAATTAACAAATATTTTTTATAAAGTATAAGAATATTCTCAGATGATTAACAAATATTCCATTAAATATAATCTTATTATCAATTCATGCATCAAGATTTATTCCTATAATCTTACTTATATTGAGGTTATTGAATCAAATTCAATCCTAAGAATCAACTTCTATATTTTTCTTCAATGTTTAAAATCACATTTATGGAATTCTCTCATAACCTAGACATTGAAAACAAGCAAATCAATATATTAAAATTTAATTATAGTAATTTAATATGTTAGAAATGATTTTAATCAAAACAAATTTTACGTTCAATTCTTATATTTCAATTTAGAATTTCATATCAAAGATTTAGAAATTCCAGACACAAGTATAAACTCTTTGAAACAAATAAAATTATGAATATTAGAATAAAAAATAATAGTAACTTATATTTATTTATAATAAAAAAAACTTATATATAACCAAAGTAACAACAAAGTCATTTTCTTAAAAATATAAAGTTGTTATAAAGACACTTAATATTAATTATCACTTAAACATTTATTGATTGTTTGAGTAAGGTTATTATATTCATTACAAGAAAAAGTTAAATTACCGATGAAACTTTATCCGTCGGTAAATATCATTATCGACGGATTTTTGAATCTGTTAGTAATTATCGACGAATTTATCCTAAATCCGTCGAAAATCTGTCGATAATTATTGACGGACTTAGAAATCTGTCAATAAATTTACCTACAATCAATTTATCAACAAATTTTGGATATTTCAAATGGATTTGTTTCATTGGTAATTTTTATTTTTTTTAGTATTTTCTACTAAGAATATAATTTGAGCTCTGGTTGATCATTCAAGTAACTTTTTTCTTTCACTTTAAAAGTTTTTCATAACTTGAGTGAAATAACTTTATCACTATATTTCAACTAATTTTTAATTAACATTTATTTGAATGTTTGAGTGATAAAATATTATTTACTTTATAGGTGGCATTAGTTATTCCAACTCTGCTTTGGTCACTTGAGCAAGAGTTACTTAGTTATAACGTTCAAGTAATGTCTTTTTTTTTTTTTTATAAAAATGTATTTGAAATTAGAATATAATAACAATACAAAAACTACTTGTTTGATTTAAAAAAAAAACTAATTTATTAAATACGATTAAGTGATATGATTTTGACAAGTTAAATTTATTTTTATACTTATCTACTTCTAAGAAAAACATTATGTTTTGTTTTCCATTCTAAGTTAGCGTCAAAATATTCAACTAACTCATACTTAAAAGACAAACACTTTATTTTTATTAATGTATTCAACAAATCCTACAAATTAAGAATAAAACATTTGTTAAAAGGCATTCTACAGGGGACGAAAGTTAGCTAAAGGATTTATGCTCGAGATAGTTAAAGTTTGGTTTGGAAAAGTCTAAAATGACATTAATATAAGACAAAAAAAAATAGACGTTCTCTTATCTTTATGTGACATATTTTTGTGTATGGAAATCATAATTTCTTGTAATCAAACTTCCTTGTCGTCAAAGAAAGACTTTAATGATTCTAGTTATCTCTATTTTGAATTATAATAAATTATCTTAAATCATTTCATAAACAAAATATTAAATAAACATAAGTATATTTAATGTTTTGAAAATATAAAATATTTAATATTCAAAACAGTCCTAAAAAAAAAAGTAAACAAAGTAAGTAAGAAGATTAACGCATATTAAGGAAAAATTTAGAATTACGCGTATAGAAGATAGGGGAACTTTCATTTTTTTTTTTTTTTGAATTTGACGTTGGAAAGAAATGCTTTTTTAGGTTCGGTTTACTGTTTAAAATATAAAATTCCTAGAAAACAAGCATTTCTGATAGAGAATGCTTTTTGGTTAAGTTTCTAACAAAACATTCTTACGCGGGAAATTAATTTTTCCGAGTAAAAATAAAAAATTCACTACAAATTATGTCATGTTATTTTTATTAAATAATTTAATTTAATACGATAGAAAAGTAATGATTTTGATAATATTTTTCACCAACCAAACAAAATTTAATCATTGAAAAGAATCATAATTCTTGTGATTCTCAAGTGAAAAAATATTTTTATATGAAATACTCTTTTAATTTTCAAATAAACTTAATTTATTGTTCAGTAGAGAAAACATGTATCACAAACATAAGTTAATAAAGTATAAATAAATAAGAACTAAGACAAATTTAAAATATTTAGTTGAAAAAAAATCGAGAAATAAATATAAAAATTTGTAAAATTAAAATATGAAGTCCCATATTTTTTTTAATTAATTTCATTTATCTCTGCTGTCACTAAATTTCTAAAATAATTTCTAAAATAATAGATGTATTTCATAATAGTAGAGAAGAGATAGCATGTATAAGATCTTATCAAAAGTGTTGTCACATTCACAGACTCAAGAAAGCTCTCTCCAAAGCAATGTACTATACTTAATTGGCATTCATTGTGTGTAGAGCCATACTTAATTAACATTCATTGTAGGTAGAGTGCTAATTGATGGTGTGCAGTGGTGAAAGATATTGGACATGAAAAGAAAAATTACCTTATATTAAAAGTGAACTATAAGAAAGTTTTGCAATTCAATTAGGTAGAATTTTCTCTATTACATTATGGATGAATTAAAATTTTATATAAAGTAGATTAATTGAATAAAAGTCATTAAAAATTTATTTTTATTAATGGTAGTCAAACAAAAAATTTAAACGTTTGAAACATTTAAGAGATGATAACCCTTAACACAATTTTTCTTTCTGAGATTAGTTGAAGAATCAACAAGAATAGTGAAATATGCATTTTAAAAAAAACACTAAAAAGGTAAAAATATGGGTAAATGAGATTGAGGCAAATATAGTTTTGGATATACAGGATGGTCCGGTAAAGAATGACATAACTGGGCCTAACACATAGGACACAAGGGTTAGCATCAGGAATTGGAGGGACTAAGGGGAGCTGTGTAATTATGCAGAGAAAATGAACTAGTTGTTGTGCATTAGACAATAATCACAAATAAGATTTATGAAAACTATATTCTTGTGAAAAAACCTGTCCAATTGTTCTTTATATATAAATATATTCTTAATAAAAATAGGAATTAATCTATTAATAGAATATATGATAAATTTTCTCCCCCTCTTTTTACATACACATAACTTTAAGTTATAGCAATTAAAATAAAAAAACAATTTCTCATTATTTAGATCTAATTTTAAAGAAAAATATTTACACCGTAATATTAATTTTTCAAATTGTGTATAATTTATTTATTATATTTTTAAAAGAAGTAACTATGTAAATATAATAAAATTTTGTATGATTTTGTTAGTATTGATTTATAATATATATATATATATATATATATATATATATATATATATATAATATTTTTTTTTTTATTATATTTTTTTATATATATTTTATTTATATTATTTTTTTTATATATATATATATATATATATATATATATATATATATATATATATATATCATAGTTTTTTATTTAACATATTATCTTATATATATTGTATTTATAATATTTTTGACACATAGATATAAATTATATTATTTATTAAAATATAATAACTTAAATAATAATAAAAATAAGATCTTAATTACAAATTTAAATTTTTATATAATTATTTATAACCTAAAAATTTATATAAATAAAATATGAATCTTTATAATTTAGTTAAATTTATTTTAACAATTTTCGTAATTTATGTTATATCTAACATTTTTTAGTTTATTATTATTTTTTATCTCAAACACTAAATATAACTATAAATCATCTTATTATTATAATATCATATTTTCTTATTTATTATATCATCTTTCAACAAAACAATTCCTTAAACCAGGGATAGGCGTATGCTGGTAACTCTGTTGTTTCATATAATTTTTGCCGTATTTGGAACTTCCGAGTGCAATTTGACTTTGACATTTTGTGATCATAGTAAGATTTTATGGTACATGGAAGAGGAGTCCAAGGTTCCAAATTCCCAGGCTTGCCCTACAGTTTGGTCAAATAATATTATTACCACATTCATTTCCTTATATTTTTTTGTTCTTCTACCTTTTCTTCTTATTTCCCTATCCTTTTTCTTCTCAGTGAAGAACAACAATGGCCATCCTCAATGACCAACCTGCACTTGGTAAGCATCAACATTATTTGCTAGCTTTTGTTTTGTCCCTTCATCCTTATATACCTTGCACAAACTAATTTCTCATGGTCACATTGCATGCACAAGGGAATAACGTGTCAAATAATGAAGCAAAAGATGGATTTATGGCTCCAGATATCAATTCATATGGCCACTCCTTCAGGTTTAATTTCATATGTTCAGTATTATGGCCGTGAAAGTTCCCTTTTTAATGAAACTGGTTTGAAATATATATGGCAGAGATTATGACGTTGAAAGCGAAAGACAAAAAGGCGTCGAGGAATTTTATAGGTTGCAACACATAAACCAGACGTATGACTTTGTAAGCCAAGGCATATATGTTCAATTATTTTCAGCAAAACTTATATGGATTTCCATTTTCAAACTACTAAAATGGAAATTGCGAATTGCTGATAATGATTGATATGGATCTAGGCGAAGAGAATGAGAGAGAGATATGTGACATTGGACAAAGCTGAAATGGGCATATGGGAATGTTGTGAGCTGCTGAATGAAGTGGTGGATGACAGCGATCCTGATTTGGACGAACCTCAAATTCAGCATTTGTTGCAATCTGCTGAGGCCATCAGAAAGGACTATCCTGATCAAGATTGGTTGCATTTGACCGCTCTTATCCATGGTAACATACCCTTTCAATCAATTTCTTCATTTATACTTGCAAATTAGGTCAATTTAAAATTTACAACGTGATAGAAATAGAGATCGCTATATTCAACCAGTGTAATATTATAACATGTATATGATGTTGTTGGTTTCTTTCAGATCTTGGAAAGATCCTTCTTCTTCCTCGCTTTGGTGCACTTCCTCAATGGGCTGTTGTTGGTAAGAACCCTTCTTCTCTAATTTAATCCTTAATATCTGTATAATTAGCTCTTCTTCTTCTTCTTGATTCCAATTTGTTTTGAAATTTGAATTCAGCATTTGATTGAACAAGTTAATGGCATATTTGTTGTTGCAGGAGATACGTTCCCCTTAGGCTGCGCCTTTGACGAGTCAAATATTCATCATAAGGTATAATCAATTTCGTTTCATCAATTAAGAAGCATTTTATTCTTGAATTGATTATCAACGCAAACCCTAATTGCATCCCTGATGAATGCAGTACTTCAAGAACAACCCAGATTACCAATGCCCTGCATATAAATCTAAGAATGGGATCTACACCAAAGGATGTGGGCTGCACAACGTAACGATGTCATGGGGACACGATGAATACATGTATTTGGTGAGCCTATACATGCGTATAAACTTCACCACACGAATTTTTCCATGTTATATGTATACATGTATATGTGTGTATATATATATATATAATATGTGTGTATGTGTAAAAATATCTAATAATGCATTATGGTGTATTGGAATGTGCAGGTTGCTAAGAAAAATGGCAGCACTTTGCCATCTGCAGGATTGTTCATAATCAGATTTCACTCTTTCTATGGTAAGCAGTTTTGACACAGACTATATATATATATATATATATATATATATATATATATATATATATTTTATGTTCTATGCATATGTGTGTCCAACAACAAATGCGTTACAACGTAAATGACAGCAACTTATAATTAATTTTGTAGCTCTACACAAGGAAGGTGCATATACTCACTTGATGAACGAAGAAGACGTTGAGAATTTGAAATGGCTCAAAGTATTCAAGTATGCATCTATAAATTTGACTTGTTTACATTTGTTTATTTTTTCAGTGCAATAACTTCTTCTCACTGCATAGTGAACCTGTAAATAATATTATATAATTTTGTATGTTCATGCAGCAAATATGATCTCTATAGCAAGAGCAAAGTTCTAGTTGACGTGGAGAATGTTAAGCCATACTATATGTCAGTCATTGAGAAGGTGTGATCTTTTATTTTATTTTGTTCTGTCATTGTTCTTGTTGATATGTATTTATATGTGGGGTTCTTATTTTCTTTCAATTTGGCGACTTGCGTTGCAGTATTTCCCTGTCAAACTTAGATGGTGATGGTGAACCATGTGAGACCAGCGATTTACCAAATGATGTTGAAATGCATGATTTCGAAATTAAGTTTTTGATATCTCGGGAAATTAGAAAAAGGCCATACAAAGGAGAAGTTGGTATTGCTGTTGTCATAAATGTCAAGATATGAAGGATGAACTTTCTCATAGAATAGAGATTAAAAAATTGTTTATACATGATGAAAGCTTAGAATTGATAGTGTTAGAGATCTATAAATAAGATTTTCGATAATCATTGTTTTGTCTAAATCCTCTGAGTTTTCTTATCTGAACTCATATCTTATGACAGTAATCATTTATGCATCTATAATGTAAATATTTATTATTTAGGCACACGTAAACTGTTCTCTCTGTGAAAAATAAATGGCCAATTTTATTACAAGAGAAATAATAGATGTTAACCTGGTAAAGATATAAGAATGTAATTTACTTAGTTTAAAATTTGTCTGATAAAAAAAACTTTACAATCGAATTATTGATGTAGAATAAGCAGAGATTTGTTTAAATTGAAATCTTGTAAAAATATAGATTGACATTATAATATTTCCTTCACGATGTTAAAGAATTAAGAAAACTTGCATGTTATATTAAGAAGGTAATTAATGTTACTAATAGTAGCGGAAGTGATGAAAAAAATCGTAATAATAAATTATAACAATATTTATTTAAGATAAACCATGTTGGCGTAACTTTGATAAATAATCATTTGCATGTATTACTAAATGATTTCCACTTATAAAGTTATAGTAATTTTTGTTTATCTATGTACAGATTTTACTCCATCGTATATTTTTTTGACTTACTTATAATTGATGATAATACTTTCATTTCCGACATATTATTTTATTTATACGAATTAAGAACAATAGTAAGTATATTATTTATAAAAATATTTTTATTAAAAAACCTTAATAGATACATTGTTTTTACCTATACCAAATAATAACAATGTAATTTATTCGCGGCGGATGGAATAATAAAATTTATATTAAAAACTGAAAACATCAATGAATTTAGAACTGCTTTTATGAATTACAACTACAGCTATTTTTTAATTGAGATAGTAACAAAATAAGCTGATAATTGAAATTTTGATGAAAAATAAACAATCTTAATTACAATTGTAACACGCATGCCTCCATATTTTGCGGTTCCAATTAGGATTGTAACTGTTCTTTTATAATATTGTGTAACTCTTTGTAGAATTATTTCGTTAAATACCTGTTTGTCTCGCTCTCTCTAATTTTAATATATAATTATTAAATTAAAATTTTTAGTAAGTAGTATTTTTTATAATTTTTTAAATGATTTAATTCTTCATTATAAGTTCAATCAATGCATAGTATATAGTTTCAAATATAAGTAAATGAAAGCTATGAAAGAAATAATAAAAATGTATGAAACTAATTAATATTTTATTAAATTAAAAGGATTGTGTATATATTCTTTACAAAATATAACCACAAATATCTCTTCACATACATTAACACTAAATCATTATTCTTTATGTTATGATAAAAAAAATTTATTTCCTTCTTTAAATATTTAATGTACTTTATTAAAGATTAAACATTTTGGACTTCTGGGTTTGACTTTATTTTTCTCTACCACAACTAATAAAAGAATTTTTTTTTCTTTATCCAATTTTACACAATTTGACTTTTGTTTTATTTGAGACATTTATATTGAAAATGTCTCAAATTATAACTCTAAAACACTTAATTGTACATTTCAGAACACTTAATTATACATTTAAGAAGATTGTATATTTTATCCACAATTTTAACCTCAATATGTTATTCTTTCATGTCTTCTCTTGTGTTTTCACCTTAAGTTTTTGTTCATCATTTCTATTACTTCATTTAAACTTTTTTTCACAAACAAATAAAGAAATTTCGAAGCTCGTGAATAGACATTGTTTATGTGTTCTTTGAATCCTAAATCTAAATCATAACATATGTGAATCTCTTTACTAATGTTGCGAATAAATTTTTATACCATCTTTGAGTCATGCATATCCTCTCCATTGGTCTTTATTTATGGGTCATTTTTATACTTTGGCCAAACATATAACAATGGTTTAAGATTCTCTCATTTTAAGTAATTTTTAAAAAATTAAGAAGTGACTTCTTCAAACGATCATTACCTCTAAATTTTTGTTACAAAAAATCCTACACAATCTTAGATGTGTGTTGGTCAATTTATTAATCTACTGATAACCTAAAAAATAATATTTGACTTTACGATATTTTGTTGTGATATTTTCTAACTATTTCATTTTTACATTAATTAACATAACCCCTTAATATATTCTTGAAACTAATTTCATTCAAACTTCACAAACTCTTACTATTAAAAAGATTTTCCATTAACTCATTCTAACGATTATATTGTAGAAAAATAAAGTAAAAACACTTATAATAATATTTTTATCATTTATTCTTGTATTATACTATTTTCCCTATTGATTAAATCACAAATTTTATTATATATATATATATATATATATATATATATATATATATATATATATATAAATAAATAAAGTCTAACATAAACTTCTTTAATACCGAGTGCCTTGAAAGGAATTATAAACATATACATAACTTGTAAATTTATTGATATTTTATTAAATAAAAATCTCTTTTATATAACATCTACAAAATATATAGTAAGAAAAGATTGTTTCATTTTCTAATCTATAACAACATTAACAATTAAATTATTCTCTATAGTTATAATAACAAAAACTTTGTCAAACTATAAAATTATATAATTACAAATGTACAAACTTTAGTATGAATGTTTGTAGAGATATTATTAAAAGTATTCAATAATCAAATTAATAAAACTCAATCCACAACAAAGAATACTAAATTATTTTTTATAAAAAATGCAATTATTTAAAGGAAATTAGTGTACATTATTAAACGCTTTTAAATACCTAAAAGTAAAATTTAAATATTATAAAATTTTTCCTTTTCAGCAAATATATATATATATATATATATATATATATA